>ENA-UOUL01001518-UOUL01001518.1-bioreactor-metagenome-genome-assembly--contig:-NODE-1518-length-31814-cov-4.351388_pt1 | contig 31814 bp, 18 predicted proteins | sample MGYA00249838_ERZ747220 | MGnify/ENA primary metagenome ERZ747220 (study PRJEB28778, sample SAMN05720191) | bioreactor metagenome | isolation source: Anaerobic biogas reactor | place: USA:Washington... | reverse complement strand
CGCGTCTCCAGACCGAGCCGCTCTGCTCCGCTGCGGCCGTGCCTCATCCTCACGCAGTGAGGCCCGCGCCGCTCCGCTTCCCCCTCCGCTGCGACCGCGTCTCCAGACCGAGCCGCTCTGCTCCGCTGCGGCCGTGCCTCATCCTCACGCAGTGAGGCCCGCGCCGCTCCGCCTCCCCCCTCCGCTGCGGCCGTGCCTCATCCTCACGCAGTGAGGCCCGCGCCCCTCCGCTTCCCCCTCCGCTGCGGCCGCGTCTCATCCTCACGCAGTGAGGCCCGCGCCGCTCTGCCCTGCGGTGTCCACACCGCGCCCCCTCCCGCACTTTCCCTCTCCCCAAATCGCCTATACTATCCCTTGACACAACCCGTTCCCGCATCTTTTCTTAAGGAGAGTGCCATGCCCTCATGTCCATTCTGCGGCAACGAGGTCAGGGAAGGCGCGCGCTTCTGCCCTGGCTGCGGCGCCAACCTCGGATCGACCGCCATGAACCTCGCCCAATCCCAGAAGCCCGGCGCCACCACGCCTCCGCCCGCGGCGGCCGCGCCTCGGCCTGCCGCGCCTCCGCCCGCAGCCGCGACACCGCCGCCGACCGCCGCGATGGCCGCCGCGCCGCCGTCACCCACGCCCTATGCCTCACCGCCGCAGCCCGTCGTCACCGCTGCGCCCGCCGTGGCCGCCATCGGGGCCACCGGCCAGGGCACCAGCATCTGGGGGCCCTTCGCCGGCTTTGGCTATCGCCGCGAGCATCAGGCGTGGCTGCTGCGCGATCTGGCCCCGCGCGCCGAGAAACTGCGCGATACCATCGCCGAGCAGTTCGAGCGCCGCCAGATCCCCAACGCCACCGTGAGCCAGGTCAACCTCACAGGCAAGGGCGTCGCGGTCGAGCAGCGGCCCTTCTATCGCATCCAGCGCGGCCTGGCCACCGTCTGGCTCTATGTCGCCCGCGCCGGGCAGGACCTCTACGTCTCCCAGGTCTCCTACATCAAGGGGCCCATCAGCCTCGCGCGCATCCTCTTCGCCGTTGGCCTCGCTGCCGTCGTCTTCATCAACATCATCAACGTCCTGGCCGCCTCGATCAACCTATCGGCCGTGGCCGAGTCCTACAGCAGCAGCGGCCTCTTCGGCCTCGGGGGCGGGCCCACCGTTGAACCCAGTGGATTCCTGCTGAGCATGCTTTGCTGCACCACGCCCCTGGCCGCGATCGCCCAGCTCGTCCTGCTCGTGGGCGTTGTCTTCAGCGCCTACAAGTTCCTCACCGATCGCGATGTCCTGGCGCTGCTGCGCTCCAGCCCCACCGAGTTTCAGGAGGATGACATCGTCTCGCTGGAAAAGGCGGTCAACGAGACCGTGCGGCAGTCGGCGGACCTCGTCGGCATCGACCTCAAGCTGCTGGAGCCGGGGCGGGCCTATCGCGAGACCCGCCGGCGCCTGCTCTAGCGCCTGCGTCCCATCGGCCCGGCGATGGCAGCCTGCCCTGCTTGCGGACATCCGGCGAGCCCCACGGCGCGCTTCTGCTCGCGCTGCGGGGCGCGTCTCGCCGCGCCTGAGTCTGCCGCGGTTGCACCCCAGGCGTTTCTAGCCGCGCCCGCGCCTTTAGTCGCGCACGCGCCTTTAGTCGCGCACGCGCCTTTAGTCGCGCACGCGTCACCCTTCATCGTCCACGAGCCGGCCCCGCCTGGGGGCGCCCTTCTGGAGCCGCTCTCCGGTCGGCAGCAAGCCCTCTTTGGCTTTGAGCTCCTGGCGCTGCCCGACTGGATCTCGGCGCCCACCATCACCGGCGAGACCGAGGCGCAGAAGCAGCAGGCGGCGCTCCAGAGCTGGCAGGAAGTGGTCGCCAACCTCTGGAAGTGGCAGGCGAGCGCGGTCTCTCTGCGCTTTGTCTCGCGACCGGAGCGCGGCCAGGTGGAGATGGCCCTGCTGGGCCGTGTCCGTGCCGATGCCAACGTTCCGGGGATTGCCGCCGCGCTGGCCCAAGACCTGCACGCGCAGTTCGCCGCGCTCCACCTCGACGCCCGGCCCCTGCGCACGCCCGAGGCCCTGGCCCGGGCGCGCCGCCCCGTCCCGCTGGAGGCGCTCGCTGAGGTGCGCCAGCAGGAGTCCGTGGTCGAGCTCACGCTCGGCGATGCCTACATCGTCTACCCTTTGCGTGCACCCGCCGGCGACTTCCGCCTGGTCTTCGAGGCCTTGATGGCGACGCCGGTGCCCACCATGTTGGCGCTGCACCTCGAACCGGTCCGGCTCACGCCCCTGGAGCAGGGCGAGCTGGCCCGCGCTGCTGCCGTCGCGCAGTCGCTCTCCGACTTCCAGTACACCGGCCTCTACTTTCAGGGCCGCTGGCAGGATCCCCAGGCCGGGCTCGTCGGCCGCATCTACATCGATCAGGCGCGGCGTCTGGTACAGCCTTTCCTCGTTGCGGCCCACGCTGCCGGCCAAGACCCCGTGGCCGTGATGATCGTGGCGCGCGCGCTGGCCAATGCCCTGGCCACCGCACCCGCGCCACCGCAGCAGCCCGCCGGTCCCGCACCGGTCCCTGTGGCGTGCGAGGTGGCGACGCCGCGCTCGGCCGCCGAGGCCCAGGCGCTTCACGGCGCCATTGGCGACCTGGCGCTCCAGCAGTGGGGCCACACGCTGGCCACCGCGGGCAAGGAGCGGCTCCGCTACCTCACCGACGCGGCGGGCGCGGCCTCGCTGGTGCGCTTTCCCGTCGTGCCGCGCGCGGCCACGCCCGGCGTCCAGGTGCGGCAGGTAGCCCCCAGCTTCGACCAAGGGATCCGCCAGACCGCCGCGGCGCCCGACGCGCTGAGCCTGGGCACCTTCCTGAGCGGAGGCGTTGCCTCGATCCGCCTGGCCGATCTCGTCCGCCACGGGTTGGTGGTGGGCTTCACCGGCAGCGGCAAGACCAACACCTGCCTCTACCTTGTCGACCAGCTCTGGCGCCAGCACCGCCTGCCGGTCCTCGTCATCGAGCCGGCCAAGGCCGAGTACCGCGGCCTGATCGAGCGCCCGGGCTTCGAGGAGCTGTTGGTCTTCACGCTGGGCGACGAGGCGGTCTCGCCCTTCCGCCTCAACCCCTTCGAGCTGCTCCCCGGCGTCCGGCTGGAGGCGCACCTCGCCGCGCTCAAGACCTGCCTCAACGCCGCGCTGCCGCAGTTCGGCGTGCTGCCCTCCATCGTCGAGGAGGCGCTCATCAAGGTCTACCAGGACCGCGGCTGGGAGCTCACCGACCAGGGCGAAGCACAGCCCGACCGCCTTTTCCCCACCCTCCGTGACCTCTACGCCGCCGTGATCCGGGTGGCCGAGAGCCGCGGCTACGCCGGCGAGATCCGCGACAACATCCGCTCTGCCGCCGCCGGGCGCATCGGCAGTCTGCTGTTGGGCAGCAAGGGGCTGATGTTCGACTGCCAGCGCTCCATCCCCCTCGATCTGTTGCTCACGCGCCCCGTCGTCCTGGAGCTTGACAACCTGACCGACAACGAGAAGTCGCTGGTGATGATGTTCCTGATGACCTTCCTGCGCGAGCACTGCCGGACCCAGCGGCGCTCCAGTCGCCTCGCCCACGTCACGCTGGTGGAGGAGGCGCACCGCATTTTGGAGGACGTCGCCTCGGTGGCCGGTAGCGAAGTGGCCGCCGACACGCGCGCTGAGGCCGTGCGCTTCATCAGCGGCGTGCTCGCCGAGATCCGCGCCTATGGCGAGAGCCTGCTCATTGCCGAGCAGTCGCCCGGCAAGCTCGCGCCCGACGCCGTCCGCAACACCAACCTCAAGCTCAGCCATATGCTGCTCGACCAGCACGATCGCCAGGCCATCGCCGCGGCGATGATCATGGACGAGGCGCAGCAGACCTTCCTTGGCAAGCTGCCCGTGGGGCAGGCCGCGGTCTTTATGACCGGCTACGAGAAAGCCACCTTCCTGCGCGTGCCTCCCTACAAGGACGATGCCTACGCCGATCACCTGCCCGATGCCGCGCTGGAGGCGCACATGCGCCGCTTCCGCGCGGCCCACGCGCAGGCCTACCTGCCGTTCGACGGCTGCCGCCACTGCGGGAGCCCGTGCCGCTATCGCAAGGCCATCGGACCCGTCACGCTGGACCGGGCGCTGCACGCTGCTTTCCGCGACGCGCTGCTCACCTTCGATACCCGCCCCGCGCCCGAGGACGACGCCCGCAACTGGGCCGAGATCGCCTACGCCTGCAAGCTCGCCGCGGCGCGCGCCGGGCACGCCACCGCGCCCGACGCGGCCTACTGCTACTTTGCGCACGAGATCGATTTCGGCATCAACGCCTACATGCGCGGCCGCTTTCTGGCCGCCTACGCACGCTTGGAGGCCGGGCTATGAACGAGGTCAAGCCCGTGGTGGATGGCGTGGTCAAGACTGTCTCTGCGGGGGTGGAGGCCCTCAGCAAGGCCTGGAGCGTGATGGAGGCCGCCTCCGAGAAGCCGCGCCCCTCCGAATACCTCAGCCCCGACGCTGTGCGGCGCATTCAGGGCCAGCGGCCCGGGGAGGGCGCCTGATGCCCAAGGACCACAGCAGCAGCGCATCCAGCAGCGCTACATCCGACAGCGGCGCCGCGTCCGGCGGCTCCGCCTCGAGCGCCACGCGTGATGCCGGCGCCGCGCATGCAGCGTCCGCCGCGAGCGACACGCGCGCCGCGAGCGACGCACAGGCCCTGTCCGACGTCGCCTCGCGCGGGCCCGAGCGCAGCAGCCTCTCTGCCGCCGGGCGCGACCGCATGCGCGGCGCCGACGCCTCCGCCGCGCCCCTCGACACCCACGACCCGGCGCTGATGACGCTCGACAGCGCGCGGTTCCGGCCCGAGACCCGTGCCGCGCTCGATGCCCAGGGGCTCGACAGCGCCGCCATCGCGGCCGACCGCGGGGGCGACAAGGCCGAGGCCGCCACCCGCACCATCCTCGAGCGCGAGGGCATCCCCGACGGCGCCGGCGGGATGGAGCAGGTCAAGCGCGTCGTCCCGGGCACCCACGACGGCAAACACGGCATCGACGATATCGCCGTGACCACAGACGGGAAGCCTATCCCCCTCGAGGTCAAGAACCGGGCCGACGCTGCCAATGCCGCCCTCGCCGACCACGATTCCACCGCCCTGGAGCCCGAGGTCCGCAAGGCCCACGACGCCTACGCCGACCAGGTGATCCGCTATCGCGACGAGATGGCCAGGGTGGCCCCCGCGGGCGATGGCCCGGGCGACGGGGAGCCCCTGTCCGCCTACGACCGCCAGCGGCGTATCGCCCAGGCCGAGGGCCTCGCCGCGCTGCGGCCCGACTACGCCGACACCTGGAAGCCCGAAGTGGCCCAATGGCACGCACGGATGGAGGCCGACGCGCAGCGGCTCAAGACCGACAAGGACGGCAACGTCACGCTACCCGTGGAGCAGATGGACCGCTTCTGGACCCAGGACCGCTACCTCAAGCTCCTGCGCAGCGACGGCGGTCCCGACCGCCTGCGGAGCGCCGGCGTCGCGTCCGAGTACTGTACCGAGAGCAACTTCGTCGACGGCAACGGCAACCTGCGCGACACGCCGCTCTGGGATGACGTCCTGGCCAACCGCACCACCGTCATCGTGAGCCCCGGCGACGCCCCCGCGGGCAAGCGCATGCTCGACCAGGCCATCTTCGAGGATCGCTCCCACCGCGTCGCCAAGATCTCGCTCTAGCCCGTCCTCTCAACGCAACGGCTTGGCCGCCACGATGTAGTTCAGGAAGACCGTGCCGCTGTATCCCCTGGCACGGGCGCCCCCGATCGCGAAGGCGCCTTCGGGAAAGTCGCGGCTGTAGACGAAGAACGGGTAGAGCCCGCCGGGCGTCTCGATATCGACCTGCAGGCCCTCCACGCGCTGGAACCCTCGCAGCCAGACCGGGAGCTGGTCGGCCTTGGCCTGGTAGATCACGTAGACGCTGCTGGGGCGGTTCAGCTTGAACCGTAGCAGCTTCTCGCTGTCCGAGTCATAGTCCAGGTCGGCCGGGCGAATGGCGTGGAGCCCGCTGAGGCTCAGGGGCAGATTGATGATGTGGTAGTCTCTGTCCGTGTAGCAGCGCATCTGCGCACGTAAGATGGCCTGCTCGTAGTGGCGGCCGCTCGTGCTCAGTGCGTAGACAAACGGGTTTTCGTAGCGATAGGCGTAGGCCGGCGCCACCCCCACGCCTTCGTGCGCGACAACCGCCATACCGCCGCCCACCGACGTAAGCGGGTCCATCTCCCGGATCTTGTCGTGGCCAAAGATCGCTTCGAGGAGCCGCGCGTAGGCCGGGACGAGCGACGTCCCCCCCGTGCGCAAGACAACATCGATCTTCTCCGCTCGCAACCCGGCGTCGCGCAGGACGGCGCGGACACTGTGTTCCACCTGGCGCACCTCGGGCGCGATCATCGCCTCGAAGTCTTTCCGCACGATGCGCTCATCCAGGTCTATCTCCTCGTACCTGAACCTCAACCGGGCCACCAGGTCTGGCGTAAGCGCCTTCTTGGTCCTCTCGATCTCTTGGAACAGCCTGAATCCCACGTTCTGTGTCACCAGTGTCTCCAGAGCGCGCATTGCCGCGGGATCGCTGCTCGACTTCTGGAAGTGCTTGATCTTGCTAAGCGGCTCCGGTCGCGAGAGCTCGGGCATCGTCTGCCACCTGTGAAGCTGGTCGACAAACTCCAGGGGAAAATCCGCCCCGCCGTCGACCTTGGCCTCCGAACCGAAGTGGGGCAGGAGCGAATCCATGATGCGCCTGTCCAGGTCGTCCCCTCCGATGAGCACGCCGCGGCTGGCGATGACCTGCGGCGCGCGCCGCCCGCCCACTTCCGTGACCGTGAGGTCAAGCGTGCCGCCGCCGAAGTCGAAGACCAACGCCACCTCACGTCTGGCGGCCCGCCTGTGGTAGAGATGGGCGGCGGCGATGGGCTCGAGCTGAAAGGTGATATCCTGGAAGCCGGCAAACCGGGCGGCCCGGTATAGAATCTCCTCGGCGCGCGCCGAGATCCCGGCGTCATCGGAGAACTTCACCGGCCTGCCCAGCACGACCCCCTCGCAGGGCTCCTGGTACTGGCGCTCCGCCTGTTGGCGCATCTCGACGAGCTGCAGGGCGATCAGCTCGTCGACGGTGTAAGTGCGGTCGAAGATCACCGTGCCCTCATAGCGTGGGTCACGCAGGGAGGTCTTGATCGACTGGAGCAGCCGTCCGTTCGCGTTGACGTCCGTGACGATGTGGACATCGTGCCAGTAGTGGATGGGCTCGGAATCTCCCAGGCCCTTGACGACCGCCCCCGCAACGATGATCTCGATAGGCTCCAGCTCCCGGCGCGACCAGACCGTGCGCCGTCCCGTCTCCTTCTCCAGATACTCGATCGCTGCTGCGGAGCCCAACCGGACGCTGTAGTCGCGATCGATCCAGATCAGCGAGGGCAGCAGGGTGGGGTTCTCGTTGCCGGGATCGAGCACGACAGACCGGAGAGCTTGGCCATCGTAATGGGCAACCGAAGAGTTCGTCGTTCCGAAATCAATACCAAGTTGCATCTCACCTCCCCCTGTGCTAGCCGGTCTCGAGCGCAACAAGGCCCATGCCCTGGCGAGCGCAAACCTCCATTATATCACAGGGGCGCCGCTCCCGCCCGAGCGCGCGCCAATCTGTGGCAATGTCACAGCCTGCCCTACCCTTCCGGCCCAAACCGCGGTAAAATACCCTCACTGATCTCGGGCGCGGCGGGGAGCGCCCGGTGCGTGAACACACCGATCGAGCTGTGCCAACCGGCCTCACCTTGCTGTCTCGGGTTGTGTACGTCAACCATTGAGGAGGCGTGTATGTCTACCGGTGACTCATTGCAGCACTACCTCGCGCTTCTGCGCATCCGCCAACGCGCGGCCCGTCGCGACGCCATCATCATCCGTTGGCTCTTCCTTGTCAGCACATTGGCCTCCTTCGCGTCCGGCTTCCTCGGCTACCTGACCAGCCCCGGCTTCTACATCGTTGCCATCGTCCTCATCGCGCAGGGCGCCGGCTACCTCACCGCCTGGACCCGCCTCCACACCGCCGAAGCGCTCATCGAACTCGTCGCCGCCTTGCTTCCTCCGGGGTCGTAGCCCGGCTCGTACAAGCGCCGCGCGAAGGCCGCTGCTCGATGGCAGACCGGCTGTCACAGCGTGACAGAGTCCGTCGTGTGCTCGGGCACGAGGGGGAGGTCTGGCGGCCGCAAGTGACGCGCCCCTGACCGCCATACTCCTGTCCACGCTGGTCCACCAGGGCCATCACCTCTGAGGAGACATGCGTCCCACGCGGAGTGGGGCGACATCTTCACCGATCAGATCCGGCCACCGCCATCCTCGACCGCCTCTTGCACCACGCCACCAGCCCCAACATCCGCGGCAGCAACTACCGGCTACGTGAGAAACGCCAGGCAGGCGCCTTTCACGACCTTACCGATCCCGCCAAGGTGGCCTCACCCCCAACTAGAACACCCCTCCTGGGGAGTTCTACTTTGCCGAAAACGGGGACTCCCCATTGCCGCTGACACCGATGTGCGGGAACGCCAGAAGGCGCATCCCTGCTGCAATCGGACGCTGCCGCGCGGACCCTTGCCGCGACAGGCTGCCGCTCACCTTCCCGACAGCTGCCTAGGGTCGGGGTGCGCTACGGGCTATTGCACTGAGCCTGTGTTTGTTGAGACAGGCGCACGTGCCACGATGACTGATCGCTCCCCAACCCAGAGGCGTCTGGAACGCATCCGCCGGCGCCGCGCCTAGCCGTCTTGCAGGCAGATCCGCGAAATCATCCGCCTCTCAGCGGCATCAGCGACTCAACCCCCGCCCGACTGCGCGAGCCCTGGCTTGTCCGAAGGTACCCGACTGCAGTACAATGGGGCTGCGCGATGTGCAACCCAGAGACGGAGCGAGGACACCATGGTCCACCAAGACACGGTCGGTGCGGGTTCCGATCACCTCCCCTTCCTCCGCGAGGCCATCCGCCTCGCCGAAGAGGCCGAGCGCCGCGGCAACCTCCCCATCGGCGCCGTCATCGTCCTCGATGGCGACATCATCGCCCGCGGCATGAATACCCTCTGGTCCCCTCCGGGCGACCTCACCCGCCACGCCGAGATGCAGGCCCTGCGTGCCGTCGCGCCCGAGCTCTGGTCGCGCTCCCGCGAGATGACGCTCTACACCACCCTTGAGCCCTGCGTCATGTGCGCCGGCGCCATCCTGCTCCACCAACTCGGCGCCCTCGTTTACGGCGCCGCCGACCCCTACGGCGGGGTGGGGGCGGCGCTCACTGCCCTGCCGCCCTACTTCGCCGGTGAACTCGCGCGCCTGCGGTGGCTCGGCCCTGCCCTACCCGCCGAATGCGATCCCCTCTACGCCCGCGCCATCGCCCTCGAACGCCGCCGCGCCTCCGCCTAGCCCCCCGCAATCCGCTGCGGCCGGCCTTCCCATGAACCCGGGACTTCGCCGCCTGCGCCGCTCTGCTCCGTGGCGTCCCCACCGTCGTCGCGCCCCGACCGCGCCGGGCACTACGCCAGCCCCACAATCCCCAATCAGGTGTACACTACAACCGTCACGCAAGACCCAAGGAGGTACCCATGCCTGAGCTACCGCTGATCCCGCGCCAGCTCTTGTTCGGCAATCCCGACCGCACCGCCGTCCGCCTGAGCCCCGACGGCACCTTCCTCTCCTGGCTTGCGCCCATCGATGGCGTCCTCAATGTCTGGGTCGCCCCGAGGAGCGACCCGTCCGCCGCCCGCCCGGTCACGCACGATACCGGTCGCGGCATCCAGCGCTACCTCTGGTCCTACACCGGCACCGACCTCCTCTATATCCAGGACCGCGACGGCGACGAGAACGACCACCTCTACGCCGTCGACGTGGCCACGACCGATCCAGCCGTACGCGACCTCACGCCCATCGAAGGCGTCCAGGCCCGCATCGAGGGCCTCAGCCCGCGCTTCCCGAGCACCCTGCTCGTCGGCCTCAACGATCGCGATCCGGCGCTCCACGACCTCTACCGGCTCGATCTGGCGACCGGCGCGCGCACGCTCGTGGAGCACAACCCCGGCTTCGTCGGCTTCCTGGCGGACGAGGACTTCCGCGTCCGCGTCGCCGTGCGCCAGACGGCCGACGGCGGTATGGAGCTCCTGTTGCCTTCGTCGGAGAGCCCGGGCGCCGAAGACGCCACCCCGTCCTCCAGCGACTGGACCGTCTGGCAGACCATCCCGCCCGAGGACGCGATGACCACGACGCCGGTCGGCTTTGATGCTTCCGGCGACACCCTCTACCTCCTCGACAGCCGCGGGCGCGATACCGGCGCGCTCTTTGCCCGGTCGATGAGCACCGGCGCCGTCGCGCTGCTGGCCGAGGACCCCCGCGCCGACGCCGCCCAGGTGCTGGTGCACCCCACCGAGAAGGCCGTCCAGGCTGTCGCCTTCACCTACGCCCGCAAGCGCTGGGAGGTGCTCGACCCCGCTGTGGCGCCCGACCTGGCCCGGCTCCAGCAGGTGGCCGATGGCGAGGTCGAGGTGACCGACCGCACGCTCGACGACAGCGCCTGGATCGTCGCCTACGTCGTCGATGACGGCCCGCTGCGCTACTACCTCTACGACCGCGCGACCGGCCGCGTCGACTTCCTCTTCACCGATCGCCCCGCGTTGGAGGGCCTGCCCCTCGCGAAGATGCACGCCGTCACGCTCGCCGCCCGCGATGGTCAGGAGCTCGTCGCCTACCTCACGCTGCCGCCCGGCACCGATGGCGACGGCGACGGTGTCCCCGATGCGCCCGTCCCGCTGGTGCTCTTCCCTCACGGCGGCCCCTGGGGACGCGACGTCTGGGGCTATAACCGCTTTCACCAGTGGCTCGCCAACCGCGGCTACGCCGTCCTTTCGGTCAACTTCCGCAGCTCCACCGGCTTCGGCAAGGCCTTCGTCAACGCCGGGGACCGCCAATGGGCCGGCACCATCATCGAGGATCAGCAGGACGCCGTGCGCTGGGCCATCGACCAGGGCATCGCCGACCCCGCCAGGGTGGCCGTCATGGGTGGCAGCTTTGGCGGTTACTCGACCCTGGCCGGGCTCACCTTTTCGCCCGATCTCTTCGTCTGCGGCGTCGACCTCTTCGGCCCGGCGAACTTGGTCACGCTCCTGGAGACCGTCCCGCCCTACTGGAAGCCGATGTTCGAGATGTTCGCCACCCGCGTGGGTGACCCGCGCACCGAGGAGGGGCGGGCCCTGCTCACCGCTCACTCGCCGCTGACCCACGCCGGCCGCATCCGCGTCCCGCTGCTCATCGGCCAGGGCGCCAACGACGCCCGCGTCAAGCAGGCCGAGTCCGACCAGATCGTCGCGGCGCTGCAAGCCAGACGCATCCCCGTCACCTACGTCCTCTACCCCGACGAGGGCCACGGCTTCGTCCGCCCTGAGAACGCGCTCTCCTTCAACGCCATCGCCGAGCGGTTCCTCGCCCGCATCCTGGGCGGGCGCTGCGAGCCCATCGGCGACGACTTCGCCAACTCCAGCCACCAGATCGTGGTGGATGCGTTCGCCCTCACCGCGGCGCAATGACAAGACGACAAACCGCTGTACGTCGCCAAATGTCTACGTCGACCTGGAGGGGCGCAGAATGCTGCGCCCCTACCTCCGCGCGCTAAACGCATTACTAGCCGGAACGTCTTGCCTCTGGAGGTAGCCCATGGCCACTAACGACCCGTCACACGCACTATCGCCCGCCATCGCCCGCGCCCTGCGCCACGACCGCCTCGTTGACATCGTCACCACCGGCGCCAGGTCGGGCCTGCCCCGCACCACCGAGATCTGGTTCACCAACGTCGGCGGGCGCATCATCATCTGCGGCACGCCCGGCGCCACCGGCACCGGGCCCCGCATGCGCCGCGACTGGCTCGCCAACCTCAAGGCCCATCCGGAGTTCACGTTCTGCCTCAAGGAATCCGTTTCCGCCTGCCTGCGCGCCCGCGCCGTCCCCATCGTCGACCCCGAGGACCGCCGCCGCATCATGAGCGCGCCCGAGACCCGCTGGTACCGCGACCAGGGCTACACCGTCGACGACCTCGTCGCCGGCAGCCCCATCGTCGAGGTCTTCTTCATCTAGGTGCTGCGCTCTTTGGAGTTGACGTCACGAGCAGGAGCCTGCTTGGCAAAAACCCCAACCGGCTTTCACTGGCAGAGGGACGCCGGCGAATATCGCGAGCGCTTCGCCGGCCCCTATGGCACTTGCCGTCTCCCCCCTTGCGGCTTCCACACGCAGGCCTATACTATTCCCGTACACCGCACCCGCTATCGCGTCCCGCATTGCCCAGAGGAGGACAGCCGTGGCCGACCAGATCGTGCTGGATTTGGGAGAGTATGGCACCGTCGTCGTCGATGCCGAGGGCCCCGACCGCTACGACTTCGGCGCGACCCGCGGGCGGGACCGGCCTCGCCGGCGCATCGACGCGGCCAAGCTGCTCCGCGCGCCGCTCACCGGCTTGGCCCGCCTGATGGTCGCCGCCCTGCCCGAGCCGCGGTCCGAAGACCGCTACGAGATCGACGAGCTGCAGGTCGAGTTCGGCATCGGGATCGAGACCGAGGTCGGGGCCACCGCCGCCGGCAAGGCAGGTGTCAGCGCCGGCGCCGTGGCCGACGTCGAAGGCGAGGTTGTGGTCAAGGTCACGCCCAACGGCGCCTTCAAGTGCACCTACACCTGGCGGCGCAAGGACCGCGACACGGCAGACGCGCCCACGCCCTAGGGCGCCCGCGAGCCGAGGTGCACCATGGCGACCTCCATTCTCTTCCTAGCAGCCGAACCGACCGACGCCGCGCGGCTCCGCCTTGGCGAGGAGGTGCGCGAGATCGCCGAGACGCTCCAGCGCTCACCGGCGCGCGATAGCTTCACCCTCGAGCAGCGCTTCTCGGTCCGCCCCGCCGACATCAGCCAGGCCCTCCTCGAGCTAAACCCGCGCATCGTCCACTTCTCCGGACACGCCACTGCCTCCGGCGAGCTCTGTGTCGAGGATGCATCGGGTCGCACCAAACCCGTCGCGCCCGAGGCCCTGGCCAGGCTCTTCGCGCAGTTTGCCAACCGCGTGAGCTGCGTCGTGCTCAATGCCTGTCACACCGCTGAACTCGCCGCGGCGATCAGCAAACACATCAACTACGTCATCGGCATGAGCACCGACATTGGCGATCGCGCCGCGATTGCCTTCTCCACGGGCTTCTACCAGGCGCTGGCGGCAGGCCGCAGCATCGAGGACGCCTACAAGTTCGGATGCGTGCGCATTTGGCTCGAAGGCATCCCCGAGCACCTGATTCCCACACTCTCCGTCAAGGAGAAGGGCGCGCTGGAGTACAGCGACGACGTCGTCCTGCTGGTGGGTGCGGGCGTCTCCAACTACCTTGGCCTGCCCAACCTCGACCGGCTCCTCGAACAGGCCGTCATCGGTCGTGACGAGGTCGCCTACAGGATCATCAACACCCGCAACGTGATCGAGACCATGCACAAGGACGCCAAGGCCCGCTTCGAGGAGCTCGTCAGCCGGCTGCGGCTCTACCTCGACGTGGCCGAGATGCTCCGTCGCGAGCGCTGTTTCATCGACGAGATGGGCGGCCCGCTCCCGCATGGCGTGGAATATGGCGACTTCCAGCGCAAGTGGTGGGACGCCCTTACCCGCTGCTACCGCATCATTCTCGACGAGTACGGACCGCACAAGATCGACCGGCACAGCGTTGAGTTTGCCACGGTCGTCGAACTCCTCCGCAGCCTCGCCGTCGCCAACGCCAACAAGCTCCACGTCTACACGACCAACTACGATTGCTCCTTCCAGGTGCTCGCAGCCACCTGTCCCGGCCTTGTCTTCTACAGCCACATCAACAACACCGACGGCGCTTTCACCAAGGAATGGTCGCAGGCCAACCCGGAGCTGGAGGCACCTGACCAGCCCGCGATCTACGTTCACCGCTTCCACGGATGCGTCGCGTGGTTTGCCAATCCCAACGTGGCCTTCGGCGTCGAGGAGGTCTACGGCGCCGGCGGTGGCCTGGAGATCCGCGACGACAACAAGCTGCACGACATGGTCATCAAAATGACGCCCTCGCAGTCTGTCAGCCCGGCGCTCTCGCTGGCCCACGAGGAGTTCTCCGAACACCTGCGGAGGACCAAGCTCCTGCTCGTCTGGGGCTACAGCTTCCGCGACCTCGAGGTCCTGCGGTGCATCAACGACGCCCTGGCGGCGCAGCCCCGGCTCAACATCCTCTATCTCGATCCGTACCTACCGCGCCAGCAGGTGCTGGCCTACATCCGGAACACCCTGAGCATCGCGCCCATCACCATCGACCCGCGCTTCCGTCCGGCCCCTGTCGACTGGAAGCCCAACGATGGGCACGACCAGTTGATCAAGAAGACCGTCGCCGCCGTCGCCCAGGCGATCACGGCCACATCCACCGGCGCTCGCTGAGCGCCACCGGGCAGACCAAGGAGAACGAACCATGGCGAAAAAGACCCCCGAGGCCCTCCAGACCAGTTCCGAAGGCTACCTTCTGCCGCGCGGTCTCTACATCCAGATGAAAGTGCAGGAGCAATTCTCGATCAAGCGTGTCATCGCCGTGCACGTGGCCACGCACTTTGTGAAGGACTTCGACGCCGTGCTGCTCGACGCCGGAAGCACGGCCGAGATGATCGCCCAGGAGATGTTCGCGCGGCGGAAGTTCCTCTCCGTCCTCACCAACAACATGGGCGCCTACGCCGCCTACACCCAGGCGCGCCAGGTCCGCGCGCCGGAGTCGAACCTCACCGAGGCCCCGCCCAACCAGGGCAACGAGCTCCTGATCACCGGCGGGCGCTACGTCGACATCTACGAGTCGCTGCTGGGCGAGGGGGCCATCGCCAGCATCCGCGCCTTCACGCCCAACGTCATCATCATCGGCACCAGCGGCCTGCGCTGCGAAGAGGGCATCTTCTGTCATGGCTCTGAGGAATCGGCGATGAAGAAGCTGCTCTGGGAGAAGCCCACCGACACGCGCCTGGTCGCCACCGACTGGACCAAGATCGGCAAGCGCGACGCGCACACCTTCGCCCCCATCGAGCAACTGCGCGTCAACGCCAAGCGCGCCGTCGTTGTCACCTGCAAGCCCCCGCGCGAGGTCTACGAGCAGGACCGCGAGCGCGTCGAGGAGTTCGAGAACCAGATCCGCAAGATGGAGAAGTACAACATCGAGGTCATCCAGGTCGACGCCCCCCCGCCCGACGCCGCCTGACGCCCGCCTCCGCAACGACCACCCCGCGCACCACGCCTGACTTCGACAGGCGTGGTCGTGGTCTGCCCCTCCGCCCCCTGCCGGGGTCCGCGTTCCATCTCTGTCTCTGTTGCGGCCGCGTCTCATCCTCACGCCGTGAGGCCCGCGCCGCTCCGCCCCTGCTCTGCCCACATTGTCAGCGAGCGCCCGCCCAGGCCCGGCCAAACCGCTGGACATCCGGGAACCCGATTCATCGGGTGCTACACTCTAGCACGGGGGTTGACCCCCGTGCGCTCCCGCCGGCGCCACCCGGCTCGACCGCGCCGCTCCCGCCGGACCACAGCCCGCTCGGCTCCGCACTGCCCACATTGTCAGCGAGCGCCCGCCGAGGCCCGGCCAAACCGCTGGACATCCGGGAACCCGATTCATCGGGTGCTGTACTCTAGCACGGGGGTTGACCCCCGTGCGCTCTCCCGCCGTGCGCTCTCCCGCCGTGCGCTCTCCCGCCGTGCGCTCTCCCGCCGTGCGCTCCCCCCCGTGCGCTCTCGTCCGCCGGCACCCGTCCCACCCGCGCCTACGCCTCCTCCCCCTCCACCTCTCGCGCCACATCGAACGCCAGGCCGCTGCTCCCTTCACCGGCCCCGGCGCGCTTCTCCCGCGCGATCCACAGATGCGTCGATCCATCGATCCAGCGGCTGCGCCGCGCCAGGCGGCTCACCCGCAACCCCGTCCGGCTGATCTCCTCCTCGCGCGCTCGGTAGATCGCCGGATCCTCCAGCGCCGTCGGCTGCAGAATCCGCCCAACAGGCCGGACCGGCTCCGGCGTGCCCTCAGGCCCCAGCCGCAGCATCGCCGCGCGCTCCAGCGCGATCTCGCGCCGCGCCGCGTCGATCTGCACCGGCAAGAACGGGATCCAGTGCTCCAGCACCGTCGTCATCAGCCGGTACTTCAGCTTCGCGCCGGGCAGCGCCTCGCCCGGCGCCTCTGGCGTTGTGGGTTCGAGCGCTCGCTCGTGCTCGAGCGCTCGCTCGTGCCCCGGCCATGGCTCGCCGACGCCGTTCTCCGTCACATGCTCGATCGCCCAGACCATGTTCGCCATCTCGTCGCGCAAGAACCGTACCTCCTCCAGCGTCCTGCCCGATAGCGTCGCGCCGCCTGCGCTGGGCGCCAGCACGAAGAAGTCGGCCAGCCCGCTCTGCGTCCCCCGCGCCGTCGTCGAGAAGAGCGACCACCGCCCCGGCCCTGGCTCCTGCGCCGCGTCGGCCCGCTCCACCAGCGTCAGGTCGCCGAAGACGTCGTGCACCAACAGCAGATCCACCCGGCACAGCGAGCCCACCGGCTGGTCGAATGGCACCAGCAGCCAGTCGTTGCCGTGCACCAGCATGAAGTCGATCAACAGCACCTTTGCGATCTCGCGCCGGTCGGCCCGCACGTCCCCGAAATCGGTCACCGCGTCCTCGAAGTGCCACCAGCGCGCGTTCGGCATACCCCGGAACCGCACGTCGATCGGCAGCAGGCTTCGCGAGAGTGACGTGATCTCCGCCTCCTCGCCGCCGTCTTCCGACACGCGCGCCTCGGCCACGTCGAACGCATACCAATCGAAACCACCCTCGCGGCCCGTGTAGGCGTCGAGCACGGCCCGTCCGCCGTCTGGGGTCACGGCCCGCACCTGCGCCTGGGTCTCGAGCCGATCGGGCTGCCACCCCGGCGCGTCGGCCACGCCGAAGGCCCCGAAGGTCTCGGCCACCGCCTCCCTGAACGCCACCAGCACCGGCTCTAGCTCCGCCCGGCGGCTGCTTAGGGCCGGGTCCGCCGGCAGGATAGGCGGGTCGGCCTGTGCATCCACCAGCAGCGCCAACCCGTCGATCGCCCGCCCGGCGCACAGGTCCAGGAACCGGTGGAGCGCCAGGTCCTCCACCGCCGCGCCGACCGCCGCCGGCTCGGGCACCGGATACGCCGTGCGGAAAGGACCGACCAGCGTGGACAGCCCCGCCTCGTCCAGCAGCGCCTCGAACCACTGCCCCAGCTCCACCGCCGACGCGAAGTCGGGGCTCAGCGCCTCGCGCTGCACCAGCGCCTCCAGCGGCGCGCTGCCGTCGTAGGTCTGGAAGCCGTCGCCCGCCCGCCACGCTTCCACGGGCGAGAACCGCGCCTCGATCTGCACGTACGCCGGCGACGCTGCGTCCTCGCCCTGGAACTCGCCAAACTGCCACTGGCGGGTCAGGAACCACAGCGGATCGCGCACCTGGGCCATCAAGCTCCGTTGGATCGACCGGCTGCGCGGTCGCGGCTCTACCCGGTTCCAATAGGTGATCGATGCCATCGGCTTACCCCTCCCTCTTCGCGATCTGGGCTTCGGCCATCACTTGCCCGGCGAATAGCGTCGAAACGGCGTCGTCGGCCGGATTGGCCGCCAGGTAGATCGCGGGAATGAGCTGCCCGTACAGGCCCAGCAACTCGCCATCTACCGCCCGCACCTTGGCCAGGTCCAGCGTCTCGTGCAGGATGCGGATCAGCGTGTCCAGATCCCACGTCTCCCGCAGCACCGGCGGCACCGCCAGCAGCAGCGCCTGCGGCGCCTGGGCGCCGGGGCTGTCGTAATGGAACACTACCGCCGCATCCTCCTCCTCGGACGGGATCTTCTCTGCCCACTCGTCCACGAGCAGCCCGGCCCACAGCTCGTCGGCGTCTGGCGCCGCTGCCCGGTACATCACCAGTGACACCAGTCCGTCCCGTGGTCGCTCCTCCGGGGTGGCGAAGGGCAGCGCTGCCCAGCGGGCACCCGGCGCGTGCGGCAGTTGCGCCACGGCTGCGCCGGGCAGCGGATGTCCGTGTGCTCCCGCTACGAGCGCCAACCGCCGCCACGCGCCTACGCCCGCGCGCACCCGCGCCGCCTGCGCCTGCCAGCTGCGCACCTCGCGCGGCGTCGCGCCGAGGCCCGCGCCCCCGGCGAGCGCTGGCCCCAACACCTCCGGCAGCGCCGGCCGGAACCGCGGCACGGCCACGAACCCCGCGCCGAAGGTCGCCTTGAGCGCCGCCACGCCGTCCGCCGCGCCCTGGGCCGCGGTCCGCCGTCCCCGCAGCTCGGCCACGACGCTGTCGCCCTGTTCCAGCAGCGCCGTCCGCTGCTCCGGGCCGTTGCCCCGGCTCGACGCCGGGAACGCCCCGCTGAGCCCGAAGAGCGCCGCACCCGCCAAAGCCGCCCGCAGCGCGCCGAGGTCGGGGTCGGTCCCCTCGGGCGCCGCGCGCACCGCCGCCACCGCCCCCTCCAGCGCGCTCAGCGCCGTCTCCAGCTCCAGCAGCGCCGCGTTGGCCCTTGGGGCCATGGCTTCCATCACGGCTTCCGACGCGTGGCCCGCGTCCTCCGGCGGCAGCAGGTCCTGCGGCGCCAGCGGGCGCGCTGCCGCCACCAACGCGTTGATCTCCCGTGCCAGCGCGAGCATCTCCGCCCAAGTGCGCTGCCCGGCGCCCAACCCCTCCGGCGCATATTCGATCTCGATCCGGGCATCTTCTGCCGCCAGTCCGGCCACGCTCGCCGCCGCGCGCCGGTCGATCTCCGCGTCGCCCTGCTCGGCCCCGGCCTCCGCTGCCGCGGCCAGCGCCAGGAAGTCGAGCGGCTCGATCGCCAGATCGGCCAGGCTCACCGGTTGGGCCAGCGTCGTCTCCGGCGCCGCCGGATCGGGGAACCGCGCCACGCAGAGCGCCGCCGCCGGGTCCCCCAACAGGCTGCCCGCCCACGCGTTCAGCACCGGCTCGGCTCGCCCGCGTGGCGTTGCCGGCGGGGTGTGCCACGCGCCGCCCGCCACCGGATCGCCGCCCAGCACGGCCACGACCCGTTGATAGACGGTCGTCCCGCCTCGCGGCGTCTGCGCCAGCTCCGGTTCCGGCGGTCGCACGCCACGGCCCGCCGTGTCCAGGCTCGCGCCCGCCCCGGCCATGCTTCCGCGCACCACCTGGTAGACCGACTCCGCCAGCAGCAGGTCCGCCACCGCGTCTACCGCATCGTCCAGCGCCCGCAGCTCCGCCTCGATCGCTGTCCGCTCCGCCCCGCTGGGGGTGGGGGTGAAGTCCCCGGTCTCCCAGGGGATGCGGTTCTCTTGCCAGGCGCGTCGCAGCAGCAACCCGTCCACCACGTTTCGCGCCGCCACCGATTCGCTCGGCCCGCTCGTCGCGCCCGATTTGTTCGCCACCAACGGGAAGAGCCGCCGGAAGTCGTCGATGAACTTGTCCAGCTCCAGCGGCGCGTGCCCCTCGTGTAGCCCGCGCTCGAACCGGTAGCCCAACGCCGCGCCGAGCGGCTGCCCGTCGCGCACCGTGTCGAGCAGCCACAACGCCATTCGCACCCGTGCCGACGACAGATCCACGGCATAGGGCTCCTGGTGCTCGCCTGACCGCGTCTGATAGGCGCTGCGCAGCAACGCCGCCGTCGCCGCGTGCAGCATCGACGGCGCGTAGACATAGCCGCCGCTGTCGGTCAGCGCCATCGCCGGGCGCCCGTCGGGCGTGCGCACCTCGCGCCGCCGTCCCGGCGGGTCGGGCCGCAGGTCTTCCACCCAGCCGAAGCTGCCCAGGTGCACGCCCGTGGGGCGCGCCTCCCGCATCGCCTCCAGCCGCCGGGTCACCTGCGACGTGATCCACGCGTCGGTCCGGTGCGAGTTGACGTCCAGCGTCTCGCTGAAGAGCCGCTCCAGCTCCGCCGTCGGCAGCCCCTCCAACGTCTGCAGCGCCTCGCGATACTTGGCGATCGGTTGGCGCTCCGGGTCGATCACCGTACCCACCGGCTGTGCCAGGTACTCGCCCAGCGTCGCCGCGCCCGTGAGCGCCGGCACCTGCCGGTCGAGCATCTGCCACACCGTCGGCGGCGCTGCCTCCTGGGCCTCCGCCGCGGGTGCCGGCGCGATCCCCACCAGCTCCGCCTCCCGCGCCACCGCGTCGGTCACCAGCTTTCGTTGCAGCAGGATGCCCTTGGCGGTGCGCCCCAGCTTGGCCAGCATCGCGTGCCGCAGCATCCGGTAGAGCAGCGCCCTCGGTCGCTCCGCGCCCGCGGGCACCGCCTCCGCACGCAGGTCAGCCGCTGGGGCCGTGCGGATCCAATTGATGTAGTCGAACGCCAGGCCCTCCACCTCCGATACCGGCCCCGCCGTCACCAGCCCGAACCGGTAGAGGTTCGCCCGGTCGCTGAAGGCCATCCACACCACCCGCGGGTCCCACTCCGGGTGGCTAATCGCGGCCAACACGTTGCGGGCCACGGCCCGCTGGAAGTCGTCCCAGTCTGGCATGGGGATGCCGAACAGGCCAAACAGGTTCCACTGCGTTTCGCGCCCCAGCAGCGAGCGGATGCGCACCTGGCGCGCGCTCGCGTCCATCGCCAGCGCCTCCATCAGGTCGCCGTCGGCGTCGTTCGTGCGGTTCACGCGCGGCACCAGCCCCGCCTGCTGCCGCCATCCCTCGAAGCCCAGCCGCAGCAGCGGCGGCAGCGTGACGTCCGCGCCTTTTGCCCCGCGCGCCGGTTGCCACGCTGTTGGGGAGCTCACGGGCAGCAGGCCATACGGCACGTCGCCCACCCGGAACGCAGGGTACGGCCCGCGCCCGCGCACCCAGTCCACGAAGTAGTCGTGCGCCGCGTCGACCGCATCCCGGCTCACCACCGGGGCCATCATCTGCTCCAGGAAATACTCCAAGGTCGCGGGCCAGAGCGCCTCGGCCATCGCGCGGGCCCGGCGCTCCTCGCCGCCGTCCGCGCTCGCCAGGTGCGCCGCAGCCTGCGCCGGCAGACCCAGCGCACGCGTGAAGCGCGCGCCGTCGCTATCGTCTGGCAGCGGCTCCGCGTTGCGCTCCACCGCGTAGCTCAACACCCCGTCCAGGTCCGGCGGCGGATAGCCCGATGGCTCGCCGGAGGTGTTGTTGGTCGCCGTCCCCTGCGGCACAAAGGCCAGGCCCCGCGTGTAGTGGTGCGCGTCGAGCAGCGCCGCCAGCTCCGCGCCCGCTGTCTCCGGGTCCGCCGACGCGCGCACCCCTACCACCACCAGCCGGTCGAACCCGGCAGCCTGGCTGGTCGCGTCCAATGGCACGCGCACGGCCATCCCCGCCGCCAGCGCCGCCTCGAAGTCGAACGTCCAGCGGATCTCGGGGTCCACCTCCAGCCCGTCGCCGCTCAGGTCGATCGCGTCGTCCAGCTCCGGCTCGGGCCCGTCGCTGCTCAGCGATACGGTCAGTGTCAGCGGCTGCTGCACCGGCCCGCTCACGGCACGGACCACCTCCGTGCCGCCGCGATACCCAAGCACCAGCCAGCGGTCCGGCAGGATGCGCGCCTGGTTCTCACGCCGCCACTGCTTCGGGCGCATCTCCAGCACCGGGAAGTCGGGCTCGCCCTCGGGCCGCGCATCGAGGTTCAAGGGCTCTGTCTCGTGCACGATCCACGCGGCGCGCGGCGCATCGTGCTGGCTCACCAGCACCGTCCACGCTCCGGCTTCACCGTCCGCGTCCCACGCCTGGCGCCAATAGGCCTGCCCCGCTGCTACCTCGGTCTCGTCGAGCAGCGGCTCGTGGTTGTCACCCACGATGCTGTCGGGGTAGATGCGCACCAGGAGTTCGCCGCCGTGGCCGTCCTGCTCGGCGCGGAACCGCGTCTCCAGCCGCACCGGGAAGAGCAGGATCGGCGTGCCGCCGTCCAACCGCGCCACCTCCTCGGCCATGGTGGGTGGCAGGAAGATCTCCAGGCGGCGGTGGAGCTCTGCCCGCAGCCGCTTCTCCGTCCCGCGCGCCTGCACCAGTGCGCCCAGCGCCTGCTTGTAGCTGCGCTGCGCGGCCTGGCTGCGCTCGTGGTCGGGTCCAAACGCCCGCACCGCCGCCTCCATGCGCTCTCGCGCCATGTCCAGCGCGCTCACTCGCCGCGCCCGCTCCTCTTGTGCTCGCTCCAGCGCCCGGCGTGCCTCACCCGGGCCGCTGCTGTCGATGTGTGGATTGCCCATGTTCAATCCTCCTCGCGTGGCAGCATATCCGAGCCGTGGATCGCCACGCGGAACGGTCGCTGCAAGGTGATATAGGCGATGTCCGATGCGCGCGCTCCCGCCGGCCCCTGCCCGCTATCGGCGTGCCAGGCCACCGGCGGGCTGCCTTCCGCTGCCACAAGGCGCGTGTCGGGCAGCTCGGCGTTCAGGTCGATGTGGACCAGGCTATCCAGGGCTTCCGCGCTGGCCGCCAGGTGGCCCCACGACAGTTCCAACCAGTGGGTGGGGCGCCCGCCCACCTGCACGCCCTCCGGCAGGTCCAGCCCGAAGCGCGGCTCGCCCGGCTGCTCCTGCAACACGAAGAACCATCCCTGATCCTCGCCAGGGTCCGTGCTCCCGCGCACCTCGTCCTCCGTCAGCTCGAACCCGAAGAACGACAGGTCCGGCTCTAAAGTGCCCCGGAAGACCGGGTGGCGCTGCTCCGCATCTAGCTCGCGCCGGCCGCCGCTGCCCGTCTTGGCCTTGGCGGCATACACTTCGGTGTTCGGGTAGCGCCGCAAGACGTCGCCCCGCACCACGAGCACCAGGTGCTCGCCGCCGGGCGGCGGCGTGCGGCTGCTGTTCTCGCCCAGCTCCGCGCCGTTGGGCCAGCCGTGGATCGGCTTGATATCCTTCAGCTTCTCAGGATCGAGCGTCGTCCCCGGTCGCGGGATCGTGCCCCGCACGTCCCAGAACTGCTGGAAATAGGTGCCGCGCTGGTCGGTGGGATACTCACGCCACAGCAGCTCGCGCGCCATCTCGTGGTTCAGCCCCGCCATGTACGCCTCCACGAATCGCTGGTTGGTCGCCAGCAACGACACGGTGTTGGGCGGGATCTTGCCCACGCCCGGCAACAGCCACTCCTGGCCCAGGTCGCGCAGCGGCTCGTACATTGGCTGTGGGAACTCCGGCGCGGCCATCACCGGCTCTAGCTCATCCTCCGGCTGCCATTTCACCCAGTCGGCCACCTTCATCCGCCCGCGCAGCGCGGCCGCCAGCGTCTGCCGCGGGTCCACCGCCCCCACCAGCTTGGCACGCACCATCGCCAGGTCCACCGGCTCCAGCACGATCCCCGGCGCGGGCGCGGCGTTGGCCTGGGCCAGGGTATCGGCGAGCGCCTCGCGCAGCCGCGTCTGGGCCAGCCGCCGCTCCGCCGCCGGCAGCGCGTCCGCTGGCGCGGGCCGGGGCGTGTGCTGCCCCGGCGTTGCGACCGCCGGTACAAAGCCCGCCTGCGCCGGCGCGTGCAGCACGTCTTCGCGCCGCACGCTGCCCTCGCGCAGCCCGGCGCGCAGGCCCACCGCCGCGGCCTGCTGCCCCCGGGCCATCGCCCGTGCGGCACCTGCGGCGCCCCCCGCCGTCAGCACCAAGCCGATCAGCCGCAGCACGCCCCGCTGGGCCAGCAGCCACAAGCCCAGGAGCGCCAGCAGCGCCGCCAGCAACACGCCCAGGCGCGACCGCTTCTGTGCCTGCCTGGCCCCCTCCGCCGTCGTGCCTTCCGGCGTCAGGTGCTTGCCCGCGCGGCCCGGCGTCGTCAGCACCTCCGGGGTGGGGGGCGGCGGCGCCGGCTCCAGTGCGCCCCGGTTCAAGCGGCTCAACAGGTCTCGCACCGGCGTACGCCAGGGCCGTCCCTGTCGCCGCGCGATCGGCCCGCGGGGTCGCGCCACCCTCCGGAACTGCCCTGCCAGTACCCCCTCCGCAATCGGGCTCCCCTGCAGAATCGCCTGCACCGTCTGCGGGCTGGCCCGCACCTGCGCGTGCCACGGCGCCGACACCTGTACCACGGTCTCCACATCCAGCGGCAGCAGGTGCCGGTCGCGCAGCCGCACCGACACTTCGCGCGCCAGTTGCGCCTGGCGCAGCTTCTCGTTCAGCGCCAGGACGCCCTCCACCTGCTCCCAGGCGCTGGCCATCAGCGGCTCCTGCTCCTCCTGCACCACCCGCGCGCCCAACCCCGCAGCCGCCCGCAGCCGCGGATCGGCGTTCAGCTCCTGGAACCACGGCGGCGGTTGGCCCGGCTCCAGCCGCTCGCGTGCGGCGTGCCAGCGCACGTAAAGCGGCGGGGCCACGACCCGCTCTTTCTCGCCGCTCTCCAGCAGCTCGGCGGGCAGGTTCACCAGGTCGCCCAGCGCCGCCTCCCACGTGGCCTGCTCAGGGGGGGGCCAGGGCGTGCTCTCGGCCTCGGTCGACCACAGCGCGCCCTCCATATCCATCAGCGCCGCTGAGGCCGGTGGCAGCGCCAGTTCGGGTGCCGGGTCGCTCACGTCCATCGGCCGCAGTCCCACATCATCGGGCAGCCTGCGCGGCACCAGTTGCCGCACCAGATACTCGAAGTCGCCCGCCACGCCGGTTTGGAACCGCCACTCGTAGTAGACCGGCAGCCACACCGGGCCGCCGCCCGCGGTCCACGCGGGCACCAGCGCGTCCAGCGTCTCGTCCATCTCTTCGTTGAGCCCGGCCCGCCGCCCCCGCTCGAACGCCGGCACCACGAACGCCGTGTAGGCCGTCCGCGGCAGCAGCCGCCGCGGGCAGAGCAGCCGCGAGGTCACCCGCTCGGGCTCGCGCTCCGCCACAGCCGCTGCCGTCTCGGCGTTGGCGCCCTCCGCTAGGCCGCTCACCTGCACGTGTGCCCACGCCCACGACTGCGCCAGGTCCGGCAGGGTTGCTGGCGAGGCCTGGATCGCGGGCAGGCTACCGTCCTTGCCCGGCGGACGCCGGCCCTCGATCTCGTCGTCGGCGAGCACCACCAGCACCAGCCACGGGCGCAGCCGTTCGCGCGCGTTCGCCCGCGCCGGCGTGTAGCGCCACGGGAAGTCGGCCTGATGTAACTCGAGCGCCGGGAAGAGATTGCTCTCGGCGTCCATCACCCCCGCGCGCGGGTAGGTGCGGATGATCGTCCGGGTGTCGAGCCCAGCGACCTCGCCCGGGCCGTGTAGCGCCAGCCGCACCGTCGCCGTACGGGTCTCGCTGCCCGCGCCCACCGCCAGCGTGATCGGCACCGTCGCCCGCGGCGCTGCGGGGCCCGCGCCCTCCTCGCGCTCGATCTCTGTCGCGATGCCCCGTCGCAGCCAGGGCAGGAACGAATAAGTCCCTAGATCGTCAGCCATCACGCCTCCTCCATCTCGAACGCCGGCACCACCTGCAGGCGCCCCCGGTCCTCCGGGTGGGTCACCAGGTGCGCCTTGAGCCGCTCCAGCGCCACGCCCTGGCTTAGCCCCCGGCCAAACCCGTCCACCGGGTCGAGCGTCGCGGTGTCCACCACGACATACGCCTCGTCATCCAGCGCGAAGCCCTTCTGCAGCCCCGCCTTAAGCCCAAACTTCTGTGGGCCGCTGGTCTCCGCCGCCGATCGCGCTTTGGCGCTGTGCGCGGTCATCGCCAGTAGCTCCCCGCGCAGCAGCCGGTAGGGCAGCGCCACCCGGCTGGCAAACGCCGAGTCGATGATGCGCGTCTCGTACGTAATCTCGGCTCGCTGCTCGGGGCCGTGCTCCACCCGCTGGCTGCCCACCGCTACGCCCGCGGGCATCTTCTCGAACGACGCCCGCGAGAGCTTCTCCGCGTCGCTCAGGTTCAGGAACTGCGCCGGCGCGAAGAAGTCGTCCACGGTGCGCCAGTCGTCGGTCGGGTCGTCGCCCACCTGCACGCCCTGCACGTCGAAGCGCTTGGCCCCCTCGATCTGGAACTCGCCCACCTTGTCCAGCGCGCGGTTCAGCGGCAGCACCTTCTGGTGCAGGTTCGCCGCGCCCATCGGGTGCACCAGCGCGAGCTCCGTCCCCGCCGGCGGGCTCTTGAGCGCCGCGCCGGGGAGCACCCCCGCCGGTAGCGTCCCGCTCCAGTTGCGCGCGTCCTCCAGCGCCTCCCTCAGCCGCTCCCACGGGTCCAGCGGCGGCAGCGTGATTGCCTGTGTCGCGCCAAAGCTGGCGTCGAACGGCACGCACACGTCGAAGAAGAACAGCGACACACACCCCTTGCCCCAGGCGTGGTAGGGCGACGGCCCCGTCAGCGTCGCGTTCACGTGGATTCCGGCGATGCGGCGGGTGTTCTTGCGCAGCGCGAAGCCCGCCGAAAGGTCAGCCCGGAACGAGAAGGGCACGAAGATCACCAGGGCGTCGAACCCCACCCAGCCGTAGATGTTCCAGCTGCCCTTCGCCGCGTACAGCTCCGCCAGCGCGCCGAACTGCAGCGAGTTCGACGTGATCGCCAGGTACGATTGCAGCGAGATCCGCGGGTTATCCCCGAGCCCCAGCGACACGGTGAGCCGGCGTAGGGTGGGGAAGCCCGGCGGCGGCTGGAAGGCCGGGTTGAGCCCGCCCACCGCCAGCGCGAAGTTGGGCTCCGCGCCCCAGCTCAGCCGCATCGCCATGTCGCCGCTCAGCGCGTAGGCCGCCAGCCGCGAGTCGCGCAGCGTCGCGTCAATCGACAGCGACTGCCGGTCGAAGTCGAGAATCCCCAGCACGTCCACGTGTAGCGATACGATCGGCACGTCCTCGCTCGGCAGTGCCGAGGCCAACTGCCCCAACAGGATGATGCGGATCGGCGCCGGCAGCTCGATGATCACCGCGATCTCCGCCGTGACCAGCGACGGCGTCCCCCAGCCCAGGATCAGCATCGGCCCGAAGACGAACCGGTTCGGCGCCGGCGGGAAGATCGTCCGCAGGTCCGACACGATCTGCGGCGCGTTCCGCAGCGGGTCCTCGGGGAACAGAATGTGGTCCACCGCGCCCGCCCGCAGCCCTGCCTGCAGCGCCTCCGTCACGATCGTCCGGTGAATGCCCGCCAGCCCGCCCACGCCATTGAGCGTGAAACCGTACGATAGCTGAATCGGCGGGAACTCCACCGCGACGATGATCAGGAACGAGAAGCCCGGCGGCGGCAGTGCCCCGCCGTCCGGCCCGCGGGTGTCGAGCAGGCCGATCGCCGTGATCGACAGCGCGTAGGCCTCCAGCTGCAGCAGCCCCGCATAGCGCCCGTTCTGCGGGTCGAACGACAGGAAGCCGCCGCCCACGATCGGCCCCGCCTCGATCGCGATCCCCAGCCCCGTGGGGAACTTGAACCCCACGCCCAGGCCCACCGGCCCCAGGTTGCCGTCCGTGAAGGCGAGCGTCGACTGCAACCCGATCCGCTCGACCGTCGCCGTCACCGGCCCGATGACCGCGTTGCCCGTGACGCTCACCTCCAGCGCCAACGCCTCGGCCCGCGCCGCCAGTGCCAGGTAGAGCGACGCCAGCGTCACCGGCCCCAGCGTGTAATGCAGGGGGATGACCGTCTCCAGCCCGCCGCTGCCCCGGAAATAGACCCCCCGCGTGGCCGACCAGCCCACGAGGAAGTCGAAGTCGAACGCGAATCCCTCGGGCGGCACCAGGCTCTTGAGGAAGCCGTCCGCCTCGTCCATCCTGATGGCGATCTTGCCCCCGGTGATCGCGGCCTCCACACCCAGGTCCGCCACGCCTGCGCCGCTCGCCTCCGCCGCCAGCGCCAGCGACACCGCCCGCGCCTCCACGGCCGACCCGCCCGGCGCCCCGATGAGCGTCAGCGGCGTCTCCGCGTCGGCCCAGACCAGCCGCAGCGCCGCGCGTGCGCCGCGCAGGATGCTGGCTGCGCCGCCGCTGCTCACGTTCTCCACAATCCGCGGTGGCTGCCCCGGGCGGAGCGCCACCGCCAGCCCCGTCGCCAGGTCGGCGCCCGCCTCCACCTCCAGCCGCAGCAGGTCGGCCAGCGGCACCTCCAGCGCCAGCGCGCCCGACGCCCGCAGCGTCAGCGCCAGTCCCTGCGCCTCCCCGGCGCTGGCCTTGGGCAGCGGATAGAGCACGAACTCCAGCGTCACTTCGTCGCTCAGGTAGAACGGCATGATCAGCTCGGGGTCCGGCCCGTCTGCCGGGTCCACCAGTCCTGCGACGTCCAGCGCCTGTAACGCCTCGTCGCCTGGATAGCCGTACTCCACCGGGCTCTGCAGCCCGAACGAGAGCCGCTCCAGCGCCTCGTACAGCCGCTCCACCGCCAGGTCGGGTGTGCCCCAGCCGTAGACCTCGGCCAGCACCGCCCCGGGGTCGCTCAACAGCGCCGGCAGCCGCTCCCACCGCATCCGGTGCAGCACGAAGTCCGGCTGGTGTCGCGCCGGGTCGGCCGCCAGCGCCGTCAGCTCCACCACGCCCGCAAGGTACAACGCGTCGGCCAGCAGGCCCAGCCGGTCCCCCAGGCCGCGGATCAGCAGGTAGTCATACAGCCGCGTGGTGAAGTCTCGGTCGATCTGCGTCGCCGCCACGTAGGGCGCGCCCAGTTCGCCCGCCAGCGCTCCGGGCAGGCCGCGGACGCCGTCGACCAGCAAGCCCACGTCGAGCACCAGCTCGCCCACCGCCAGCAGCAGATCGGACTCGGTTGCGTCGCCGTCCTCCACTGCCAGCGCCCGCTCCTCCACTGCCATCACCGACGCCAGCAGCGACTCGGCCGTGCCCTGCAGCGCCATCAGCGAGGGCGGCGCGGCGCCCGGCAACGTGTACCCCAGCTCCGCCACCAGGTCCACCACGTCATCGGATGACGAGGCCAGCGCCTCCGCGAAAGGCTGGAGCACCATCGCCAGCCCCCGCGCCAGGGATTGGATCGTATCAGCCATGGCGCCTCCTTATGGAATGGCGATCGGCTTGGGCCGCATCGCGGCCAGCTTCTGCCCTGTCTGGATCAATAGGCCGGGGATGAGGGGCGCCGACACGTGCACCACCTCCATCAGGACAGGATCGATGACCTGTGTCTGTCGCCTCGCCAGGTAGGCGTCCCAGCCCTGCGCGCGCTTCCCGCCCACCTGGGCGGACATGCGCGGCTCGAAGAGCGGAAAGTAGATCGCGCTGCTGGGGTTCGGGGGGGGCGTGTAGCCGGCAGCCGGCGCGGCCAGCGGGCCTACGCCTTCGGCTACCGACTTCGGCACCGCCGCCACACCCTCGGCCCGGCTCGCCCACGTCGTCATCCCGTTGCTCAGCGGGATCTCGACCCACCACGCGCCCAGATCGAGCGTCCCGTGACCCGGATAGCGCACCCGCCGGAAGTTCCCGTAGGGCGACCAGCGCACCAGGCTGGCGCTCTGCCACTGGATCACCTGCACGCTCGCGTTCGCCGCCACCGTCGTGCGGATCTTCTCGCGCACCCGCGCCAGCGACGGCGCCAGATGCGCCGCGATCAGCTGCTGGTAGCGCGCGAAGGAGCGGATCGGCGTCCCGTGCCCCTGTAGCAGCACGCGGCTCTTGCGCGTCTTGCCGCGCGGCTCGCTCTCCACGCTCATGACCAGCGCGTTCTCCAGCCGCCAATCGCCGGTGGAGAGCAGGTTGTAGAGGACGTGGTTCCAGAAGATCAACTGGTCGCCTACCTGCAGGTCATCGAGCGCCACCATCGTGTTCTCGAAGTGCGGGTCGTTGTCGTGTGCCATCAGCGTCCCTTTGTTCGCCGGGCCGGTGCTGCCCACCACGTTCACCAGCCCCACATACGGCGGGTTGGCCCCCGGCGGCAGGCCCGTGCCGTCTACCAGCGCGTTGAAGCGATCTTCCCCGTCGGCCAGCCGGCGCCGCAGCCCGAAGAGCAGCGCCTCGATGTTGCACGCTGCGATCACGTGGTCGCACCACAGCCACGACCGCGTCCACACGTCGGTCCTGGGAATGCCGTGATAGTCGAAGAGCGCGTCGATGGCCGCGGCGCCCCCGCCCGCCGGTGGCACCAGGTCGATGCGGTACTGGTTGCCCGGTCGCGCCCGCCACACCGATCGCAGCGCTGGCGGCAGCCGCCAGGCGTAGATGGGCCGGTAGGCCACGCCAAAGCTCGTCCCGGCGCCGGGCGTCGCCCCGATCCACGCCGTGAACTCCGTGGTCGAGTTGACCGTGTCCACGGTCCACGCCCCATTGTACGCCGCGGGTTCCACGTCGTAGACCGTGATGGAGAAGCCCGGCGCGAACCCGTGCGGCGTCGCGGTGGTGAATGTGGCCACGTCGCTCGCCGCCGTCGCCCCGCTGATGCGCACCGCGCCGGAGTCCGCCGTCGGCGGGATCACGTGCCACTCCAGCCGCTCGCGCCCCTCGCTCCAGTGCCAGTGCTGGTCCGTGCCAGGGTGGGGCGGGTCGGGTGGGTCGCCCGGTCCCGGGTCGTGCGACGACGGCACCAGCCCCCCATCGTCGGTGATGTTGGCGGCGCCGATCTCTGCCTGCAAGAAGGCCGGGAAGCGGGGATACTCGAAAATGCGTATCCGGAAGCCATCCAGCCACGGGCCCTTGGCGCCCGTCGCGTTCCACCGTCCCGGCCCCATCCCCCCGAACTCTCGCGACCGGTTCGCGATGGTGTAGTGCATCCACTCCACCGCCCGCAGTCGCCGGTCCACCATTTCCGTCATCGGCCCCGCCAGACCGGGGGAGAGGGGGTTATCGAGCCGCAGCCGCCCCGTTTGCTCATTCGGGAACGCCTCCCATATATCCTCGTCGAGCCCGGGCCCGATCAGCCGGTTGGGCAGCGCCGCCGCCCGCCACAGGATCTGCCGCACCCGTGCCTTGCGCAGCCGCTCGAAGAACCGCGCCCGCGTCCGCACTGGGCGACTCGTCGCGCTGTCCCCGGGCGAGCGTCGCGCCAGGTCGGCCAAATCCAAATGCGGTGGCGATACGTCGCCCGTCCCGCCGTACACCGGCAGGAGCGGGCCGGGGTTGTCCAGTGTGCCGACCAGCGCCGTGGTCAGATCCTCCACCGCCTGATACTCCGACGCGATCCGCGCGATCAACTTCGGCGTACCTGCCTCGGCCACCCAGGACGGGAACGCGTCGCCCAGCGTTGCCGCCCTCCGCCAGATGAAGTACGCGCGGAATTCGTCGATCGCCCGCTTTCGGCGTCCGGTGATGCGCAGACCCTTGTCCCGGACGAAGTGCGCCAGGACTGCCTCCAATACCGCCTCGGGGACTGCCATCGCTTGCCCCCCTTTCGTGAGTCAGCTATCGGTTATCCGTTCTCGGTCGGCACTTCACGCCTGCAGGTGACGTCGAGAGTGCGTGGTTGGTGTTATGCGGGGGTGCAACCTCGTGTCGGGTCCGGTGGGGCACCCCGCTGGTCGCCCTGCACGACGCCAGGGAGGGGCCAGACGTCCGCCCGCCGGGGCCTCGTTCCGTGGATTGCTCCGATCCCGCGCGATGATGCCCCTTTGTCGACGGAGTCGCCTCCGTTCCCGGGGTGGTCCCACGTCCGCAGGCCCGGCGCCGATCCATGGCGCGCTTCTGGTGCAGGGGCGTGGGCTCACGTACGGGGTCTCGACCTCGTGCTGGCGTCCTGCGCGTACACCACCGGCCAACGTTGCCATACGGCTGTACCGCCTTCGATCGGTTCGGGGCGCGCGCTTAGGTGCTCGCGCACGTGCGCTCCCCTATCCATCACGCCGAGGCTACGTCAACAGCGTCAGTCACAATGGTCGGCGACCGGGGCAGAAGCGGGGGTATGCTGCCAGGGGGGCTGCATCGATCGAGGCGCGAAGGCGCTGAGCAGCGCCAACGCCGCCGAACGACACAGACGCCAACTGGCACGGTCGCCGGCAACATCCGTGTCTCTCGATCGAGCAGTCTAGAAGCCCGGCCCGCCACGTCTCGGATTTACTAGGCCGCGTTCTTCTAAATAATA
>ENA-UOUL01001516-UOUL01001516.1-bioreactor-metagenome-genome-assembly--contig:-NODE-1516-length-31830-cov-6.972160_pt1 | contig 31830 bp, 29 predicted proteins | sample MGYA00249838_ERZ747220 | MGnify/ENA primary metagenome ERZ747220 (study PRJEB28778, sample SAMN05720191) | bioreactor metagenome | isolation source: Anaerobic biogas reactor | place: USA:Washington... | reverse complement strand
GACAGATTGCCGTTTTTTGTTGAAATAATCATCATTTTCGTCCAAAATCCCGATCAGAAAAGTCAGTCAACTTGAGTACATTATATACTCCAACCGCTTGACCGGATAGTTTCGTTACGCGCTCCCGCGTAAAGGAATCCGCCCATCGACGCGTCTCGGAATGCCCGTCGGCAAAGCCGAGAACACTGCTGTCGCCGTGGTTGATGGCCATCGGATCCCACCAGCCCCAGCCGCCGACAACGTTGTGGCCCTGGACACCGTACCATTCGGGTGCACCAAAAGAAAACCAACCGCTCGCATTCCAGTTACGCTCCTGTGCCACCTCCACAAAAACATAACGCAAGGACGGCGTGGTTATCTCGTCATATCTCGTAATTTGCCTGTTATACCGGGCCCCACCGGGATTTGTTTCGCCATACAGACATGTCGGGATCGAATATGACACATACGGCGTCACTGGATCATACACACTTTTTCGCAGGGTATCGCCCGGACATTTATAGCTTTTCGGCGATTCGAGATACTCATGGAGCCGTCCTCGTTCAATCCCCCGAATCGCATCTTGATCGGTAATGGGAGGGTTATTAACGGCGTCCATCACCAAATCGCCCGGTGTATTGCGGTATGGCGTGCCAATCCATCCGACATACTTACCGCGTGGTTCAACACCGTCCATCTGAGCGCTCATAATGCGACCCTTGTTGTCCGACTGGTAACTGTACCAGGCCAGCGCCATATTTTTGGTGTTGGTCAGACACACCACGGAAGACGCCTTCATCTTGGCCAGTTTCATCGCCGGAACGACGATGGACATCAGCAGCGCGATGATCGCAATAACCACCAAGAGTTCGATGAGTGTAAATGCTTTTTTCATGATTAATCTCCATTTCTTTTACGCTAAATTGTTTTCGACAATAAAAGTTATATGATTATTTTTCCATCTCCGGTCTTGCGACGGCTCTGTTCATCGCCCACCGAAGCCCGCCTTCGAGATGCTTAATGAAGTTCTCGTCTGCGCGTAATGTTCAATCTTGAAACCCGGTGCGGTGTACCATTGGCGGGCTCCCTCGCTGTTTTTGGTATCGATCAGCAGATGGCCTTTCGCCGAACAGTCTGCCGCCATAGCCATCATCATCACCGCCGGCAGCACCAGCAGGATCCCCCATCGCCTTATTCGGCCCGAACAGGCATGGGCGGCTGTGCAAAGTGTTTCCATAACATCTCCGCGGTTTCCGGTGCAATCGTTCCGTCATAAACCAGCATACGATAGCGCAGTACATACTCCCGGTTCGGCGACAACACCCATGCGTTGTGCCGTATCGGGCAGAAATCAAAAAACATAAACCCTTCGCCGGTCGTGTTATCCGGCCAGACGCGCATCGGCTCCGGATGCTCCCGGTTGGAAATATGACTAAAGAACAAGACGCCGGAAGTGCCGCTTTTATTGCGTCCTACGCCGCGGATATCCGCCCAGCGGGCGCGCGTCCCGTCGGCGGCATTGCGGGTCTGGCCCTCGCTGGTCAGCACTCTCAAATTTTGTCGGTTCCAGTCGTCCGTCGCCCGGAAGCCCAGTCCGCCCCCGTACCGGTAGGCCGACAATTCGATAGCGCTGTCCAATGCGTTGCTCAGCGTGGACGTGTAATCGACAACCCAAACCGTGCGCCCGTCCAGTTCCATCGCCGCGGCGCGGATGTCCCAGACCTCATTCATCGCGATTTTCTCTGTTCTGTCCCGGCCGATATACATCACATGTTCCTGATGTACCTTGAAACCGGAATAAACCGACCCGTCCGTCGTGGACATAAGCCCCGCAAACCGTACGCGCCCCTGACCGGAGGCCAGGTTCCAAAAATCCACGGCACGCCCCTCGATGAGCGTCTGAGTCCACGGACTCCAGATGCCGTAGTGATGGTAATGATCGGACGGCTGAATGCGCGTGACAACCATCCCGTCCGGCGTATAAAGCGGATGGATAAAGCCGCTGCGTTCAAAAATCGGATTGACGCCCTCCGGAACCGGATGCACCGCATGGTGATACGACAGGATCGGCGTCTCGCGATGCCGCAGCGTGATTGTGGTGTCGTCCACCACGGCGTTCAGCGGCGACGGCGACGGGTCCGCATCCCCGATGACCAACTCCAGCGTCACGCGCTGCCCTTTCTCAAGAGTTTTGTCCATTGCATACCACAGCCGAGCGGTACGTCCAATCTCCATCTGGCTGGCCAGCGCGATTTTTTGGTCGCCTTCAATGCGATACAGCCGCGGCGTCTGCGTCTCGGCAATCGTAATCCCTTCCAAATCCAGCGACAGCGGCAGAGTCTTTGGCAGCAGGGTCTCGTCGGCCGTCAGCAGAAATCGAACAGAAGACGCCGCGGATGCGGTTCCGCAAAGAATACCGGCGACAAAAAGAATTGCTGACAGTGTTTTTTTTCGGTGGATTATAGTCTTCACTTCTGTGCGGCCTCGACAAATGCCCGTATGTTTTCGGTAGTTACGCCGCCGGGCATCCCGCCCCCGCAGGACAGCAGAATGCGGCGTTTATCGCTCACCGGCACCAGCGCATCGCGCACACTTTGACGCACTTGGCTGGCGGTGCCGATAGCCAGCACGTCCCGCGGCGGGATATTGCCCAGCAGCACGACCTCATTGTTTGTCCACGCCTTCATTTCTTCCAGCGAATGCAGAAAGCTGAAATTGAACAGATTCACGCCCAATGACGCCAGATGCGGGGCACAGCCGCGTCCGTCGGCGTCGTTGTGAAAGAATTTGACGTTCACATCAAGGCAGTTAAATATCCGTTTCAGATACGGGGCGGCAAACGCCTGAAAATCCGGCTCACCGCAAAACCCGACGATATCGTCAAGGATGAGTACCCCGTCGATGCTGTCAATCGTTTTCTTTTGCAGTTCCAGCCAGCGGACGGTGTAATCGGTAATGATATCCAGAAGCTTGTGTATCTTTTCGGTATCGGTGCGCAGTCCCATCAAAAACTCGGTCGTCCCCATCAGGAATGAGGCGATATTGAGCGGCCCCCGCGCCACCGCAAAACGGATACGGTGTCCCAGCGACTCGATACGCTTTCGGTTCAACAACAGCCGATTCAGCACAAACGGCGCCAGGCCGTCGGTTTCTGGGTTAGGCAAGACAAGGCGGTCAATCGCATCGGGAGTATCCATGATCTTGTCGGCATACGGCAGTTCATTGCGATGAAACGTGCATTTGGCACCGAATGCGCTCGGCTCTGTACACATTCCATACTCGCTCCAGAATCCCGGCAACAACATCACATCGGCAAACGTCTCGACCGCCCTTTTATTCGCCTCAAACCAAATTTCATCGCTGCTGAAGTAATCCAGCGTCGAAACCCCCACCCACCCCGGCAGCCAGGGACTGTCGATGATCAGCCCCACCGGCAGCGGCATAACCGCCTTGCCTGCAATAAGATCCAACAATATCTGCCACTGCTTGTCTGTCATACCGCATCTTCCTTAATATCGCAGCAATGAACTGAAACATACTTGACCTGTCTTTAACAATTACACTATAATATGTTCCAGTAAATAAAGATATGAATTTTTATCGCCTTTTATTGCACGATAATAACCTGTGCATCTTTTTGCAAGAGACCTTTCTGATAATTCCGCAAAAGGTTAATGTTGATTAGATGATTGACGATTCTTAGCTGAGTAACAAATGACAACACCTATACCGCTGAATATTGATCGGATTGAGAAGGTTCACAACGGGTGCGTTGTGGGAGGCAGGGTGGCGGTGTTTAAGTCCACGGCCTCGACCAATGACGCGGCGTGGCAGTATGCGCTCAATCCGGCGCATCACGGGCTGTGTGTGCTGGCCGAAGAGCAGACAAAAGGGCGGGGCCGGCGCGGGCGAAAGTGGCAAAGCGCCGCGGGCGAAAGCATCTTGTGTTCTATTCTGCTCATCGATACGCTCATTGAGGCCGAGCTGCTGACGCTGACGGCGGCAGTGGCGGTGGCTGAGGCCATCCGAAATTGTTGCGGGCTAAACGCCACCATCAAGTGGCCCAACGATATCCTGGTCAATGGCCGCAAGCTGGCCGGGATACTGGTCGAAAAACGCACTGTCGGCGGCCGGACGTGCTATGTCGTCGGCGTCGGCGTCAACTGCAATCAGAATGTGGAGGCCTTCAACGGGCACACGCTCCGAACACCGGCCACCAGCATACGCATTGAAACCGCAAGCCCCATCGACCGAACAGGCCTGGTCTGTGCGTTATTACAGGCATTCGAGGACTGGCTGGTTCGTAGTTCAAGCTTCAGCTTGTCAAAAAGTAATCGCGCTAAAGCGTGTACTACAAACAAATCGAATCCCGTCATCCGCCGCTGGATGCAGCTTAGCACCCTGCTGGGCCGGCATGTCACGGTCGAATGCGACAACCAAACCTTCAGCGGATTCTGCCGGGGGATGGACCCGGCCGAGGGGCTGATCGTCCAGCTCGATTCCGGCCCGGTGCGAGCATTTTCAGCCAACCACACCAGCCTGATTCGCGCCGAGTAACATTTGGCGCGGGGGCGGATTTGTGGTATATTGTTTCTTTCATTTTTTCGAATGACCTGTTGTTGTATGACTTTAAGGGATATTTATGGCTAAAGTAAGCCCGTTTGATTCGGTTCACAAACAGCTTGGGGCGCGGTTCGGCGAGTTTGACGGCTGGACGCTGCCGGCGGATTTCGGCGATACGGCGGCGGAGGCCGATGCGCTGCGGTCACACTGCGCGATCGTGGATTTGAGCAGTTTCGGGCGGCTGTCGCTCAAAGGCAGCGGCGCGGCCCATTTTGCAAGCGACCTGCTGGACAAGGGCAAGGTCTTTGACGGGCAGTGGAAATGGGCGACGCTGGCCAAGGCCGGGATGAACCTGCCCTGCCGGATGGGACGGCTCAACGGCGAGGTGTTTATTTATACTCCGCCCGGCACGGCCGAGGGGGCAGCCGAGGCACTCGCCCGCACGGCCGGGCAGATCGGGGCGGAGGTAACGGTAACGAATCTGACCGATAAGACCGCGATGCTGGGGCTGTACGGACCGCAGGCGATTGCGTCGGTCAGGGATGTGCTGCCGTTTGATATTTCTGACCTTGAGGATGGCGATATTCGGCGGATGACGTTTTTTATGATTCCCTTCACGCTGATGCGCGGAAGCTGGCTCAGCGGCGACGGGCTGGAGCTGATCTGCCCCGCTACCGCAGGCCCCCTGGCCGCCGGGGCGGTCGCCAAATTCCGACATAAGAGACACTTAACCCCCGCGGGAATGAACAGTCTGCTGGCGGCCATGACGCAACCCTGACTATGACAGAGACCCCACACACAAAGCGATGGACGGCGGCGCTGACGGGCGCGACGATATTTTTGTCGGCGTTTTTGCTCTTTCAGGTTCAGCCGCTGCTGGGACGGTATATCCTGCCGTGGTTCGGCGGGATGCCGGAGGTGTGGACAACGTGTATGCTGTTTTTCCAGATGTTCCTGCTGGCCGGTTACGCCTACGCGCACGCCCTGACCCGCCTGACACTGCGGTGGCAGGTGCTGATCCATGCCGCTCTGGCGCTGGTCGCAGCCGCAACGCTGTCGATTGTTCCCGACGCGGCGATGAAGCCGGCCCCGGCCGATACCCCTGTGCTCAAGATTCTGTGGATTTGTATGGTGTGCGTCGGGCCGGCGTATTTTGTGCTGGCCGCGACCTCGCCGCTGGTGCAAAGCTGGTTTTCGCGGGCACTGCCGGGACGAAACCCGTATCGGCTTTACGCCCTCAGCAATGTCGGCTCGCTTTTGGCCTTGGCCAGTTTTCCCTTTGTGTTTGAGCCGCTGCTGACCCGACAGGCAACGGCGCAGGTCTGGTCGGTTGGATTTTACGGATATGCCGGTCTGATCGCGGCCTGTGCAGTTGTGTTCCGGGCGACGATCAAACAAACCCCGCCCCAAGACAAAAAGACAGCCAGCGATTCCGCCCACACGCCCGACCTGCTGCCGATGGCGGCAGCTGTGCATAACGGCAAGGGGCAACGAAAAACAAAAACCAAGCACCGCAACACCAAAGACAATACTCACGTCGAAATATCGCCCGAACGTCGAGACCGTCTGTTTTGGCTGCTGCTGCCGATGGCCGCATCGGTGGTACTGCTGGCGGTGACCAACAGGGTGACGCTGGACATCGCGGTCATTCCATTTCTCTGGGTGCTTCCGCTGAGCCTGTATCTGCTGTCGTTTATCCTGTGCTTCGATCACCCGCGATGGTATCGCCGGGGGCTGTTTATGGCCCTGCTCGTTGCGGGCATGGTGGGACATGTCTATATCGGCCGCAAGGCGATGGATATGCAGGCCGCGACCATCATCGCGATTTATGCGGTGATGCTGTTTGCGTGCTGTATGATCTGCCACGGCGAACTCTATCGGCTGCGGCCGCACAGTCGTTATCTGACGGGCTATTACCTGACCCTTTCGGTCGGGGGGGCATTGGGCGGCGTGTTTGTCGCGGTAGCAGCGCCGCTGATGTTCAAACAGTATCACGAGCTTCAGTTGGGCCTGCTGGCGACGCTGCTGCTGTTGCTGTTGTCCCTGAAAAATATCTCGGCCGATTTTGCCCGGCGCAGACGCTGGTGGGCGGCGGCGATCTGTGCGGCGGGCCTGGCGGGCATTTTACTCCAAGGGCAGCATCCAGCCTCCGGGCAGCGCGTTATCGAAAGCACCCGCAACTTTTTCGGCATTCTGTCCATTGTGGAAGAACACCCCGATGAACCTCAACAGCATTTATTGCTGATGCAGCACGGCACAACCTATCACGGCCTGCAATTCCAAAGCGACGACAAACGGCAAATTCCGACCTCGTATTACAGCCCCGACAGCGGCATCGGCCTCCTGCTGGAGCATTGGCCCGACGAAACACCGCGACGTATCGGAATCATCGGGCTGGGCGTCGGAACTATCGCCGCCTACGGCCGACCGGACGACCTCATCCGCTTTTATGAGATCAACCCCGAAGTCAATCGGCTGGCGCAACAGCACTTCTCCTTTCTGAAAGATAGCCGCGCGGACATTGAAATCGTCCTGGGCGACGCCCGGCTCAGTATGGAATACGAAGTACCGCAGTCCTACGACGTGCTGGCCGTGGATGCCTTCAGCAGCGACGCGATTCCCGTCCACCTGCTGACCGTCGAGGCGTTCGAGATTTACCTGTCGCATCTGAAACCCGACGGCGTGCTGGCGCTGCACATTTCCACACACCATCTGGACTTGCAATCGGTGGTCTGGAAGCTGGCCGAGCATTTGGGACTTTCCAGCCGCTGGATTGAAAGCTTTCAGCATGACGAAACCGGAGCGATGTCCTCGGACTGGATTCTGCTAAGCCGCGCCGCGCAAACGCTCAACCTGCCGGTATTACGCAGCCGACAAAGCATACCCTACGCCGATCTCGACCGCGTTCCCCTCTGGACGGACGACCACATCAACCTGCTCGAAGCCCTCAAGAAAAAAACAAAAGTGACATTTTAACCCTTAGGCTGAAACCCTTAGATCGCGCCAACACAACATCCAATAAATACAAGGGTTATGAATTAAATGCAACGACACATTCGGTTCGATAACCGATCTCTGCCAAACTGTTAACTGATAACTGATAACTGATAACTGTTAACTGTTAACTGTTAACTGATAACTGTTAACTGTTAACTGATAACTGATAACTGGAAAGCGCAGCCGGGCAATCGGAATGTCCCATAAAACACTCCCGTTTGCCCTATGCCGTTTGAAATAATACCCCGATTTGCCATACATTTTTTAACTTCCTGCTTAATCCATCGTCCTTGCTTTCCGATATACCAGCACAGGCGTTACCAAACGGCCTGAGATTCGAAGATTGACCTTTAACGGACACGATAGAGACAATGAACACGGGTAACACAAAAACGACCTGTATCTCCGGCTGCTCGAACGCAACCGGGTCAAGCTGCCGCCTGGATGTCATCACCCCCCTGGCCAAAAAAATCAATTGCCTTGACGTCAAACGCATTGCCGACATCTGCGTCAACGAAATCCCGCAATTAATCAGTACCAAGCTGGCCTCGCTCTACATCCTCGACGAAAACAGCGACATCCTCCACCTCGAAAAAAACAACCACCCGTTCCTCATCAACAATATCGTTTCCCTCAACCAGAACCCCCCTTCGCCGATGGTCGCGGCCGTCCGAAGCCAGGAACTGCTCATCATCGACGACGTGGAAACGCACAAAACCCCGAAAATTACGAACGCACAACGATCCTTTGCAAAAAACTACACCTCAGAAACCTGTGTGATTGCGCCGCTGATCTGTCACGGCCGCGTCGTGGGCGTACTCAACCTCAGCGACAAAACCGACGGGCCTGGTTTTACCGAAGAAGAAATTGCCATTGTCGAGCTGTTTCGCCAACTCATCGGCGCCTCCATCGGCAACATCAGCCTGTTTGAAAAAACCCAGCGTCAAGCCAAAACGGACGGCCTGACCGGGATGCTCAACCATCGCACCTTTTATGAAACACTCGACGCCGAGCTGCGGCGTGCCCAGCGTTACGGCGGACGCCTGTCCATCATCATGGCTGACGTGGACAACCTCAAGCCCATCAACGACAACTACGGCCACCGCGCAGGGGATATGGCCATCAAGCAGATCGCCCGCCGCATCGGCGCCTGCATCCGCCAGATCGATATGGCCGCACGCTACGGCGGGGATGAATTCTCCATCATTTTGCCCAACACCTCACTGGCCGACGCCGCCGTGGTGGCCGAGCGTATGGTCAATCTGGTCAAGTCCACTCCGATGATCTGGGAGCAAAACAAAATCGACCTATCCATCAGTGTCGGCGTCGGACAATATGACGGCGAAAGCGGCTCCGGAGATGTCGCCCGCGCCACCGACCAAGCCCTCTACGCCGCCAAACAAGCCGGCAAGGGCCGCGTCTATATCTTCGACCCCGCCACCGCCACAAAATAATCAATTTCCGCCCGGGTGGCATCGGTTCTGCGCAGCAGACCGATGGGAGACCGTCGATACCCCCCCCTTTTTTTGACTTTTACATTGTCTTTTTGATGTTTGCTTTTTGATTTCTGATATAATGCTTTGTATGTCAATATGTTATTCCAATTTCGCAAGAGCCGACCTCTGCTGTCGTAATTAGATTCTAATGGCAAAATCGCACAAAACCGACCGGCTGGACGCGATACGGGAGGTCATCAAGACCTTTCCGGCCGCCCCCGGCCTGTATTTTATGAAAGACGCCGACGACAAGGTCCTCTATATCGGCAAGGCCGCCAATCTCCGCAGCCGCGCCGCCAGCTACTTCCAGCCCGGCGCCAACCTCCACGAAAGCCGCGGCCCATGGATCGTCGAAATGGTCGCCAAGACCGCCGCCGTCGATTTCCTCCAGACCGAAAGCGAAGTGGACGCCATCCTGCAGGAAGCCCGTCTCATCAAGGACATCCACCCGCCCTACAACACCGACCTCAAAGACGCCAAGACCTTTCCCTATCTGGAAATCACCACCCGCCAGCCCTTCCCCGGCGTCTATCTGACCCGCAACCCGCAGGACGCCCGCAGCAAGCTCTTCGGCCCGTTCACCAGCGTCGGCGACCTCCGCGCCGTCATCGTCATCCTGCAAAAAATCTACAAATTCCGCACCTGCACCCTCGACATCCGTCCCGACGACCCCAAACGCCGCTTTTTCCGCCCGTGCATCCTCTACAACATCCGCCAATGCACCGCCCCCTGCGGCGACCGCGTCTCCAAAGACGACTACCGCCGCCAGATCCGCGACTTTGTGACGTTTATGCAGTCCAAACGCTCAACCGTCCTGCGGCAGCTCAACAAACAGATGGCCGAGGCCGCCGCCAAAATGGACTTCGAGACCGCCGCCGAGTGCCGCGACCGCATCCGCCTGATCGAAAGCCTCGACAAACGCGGCACCGTCGAAGGCAATCAGCAGCCCGAAGCCTTCGTCTCCGACCCCGCCGAGGCAATGGCCAAACTGCAAGCCCTGCTCAAATCCGACCAGCCCGTCCGCATCATCGAAGGCTTCGACATCGCCCATCTGGCCGGCGAAGAGACCGTCGGCTCCATGGTCCAGTTCATCGACGGAAAGCCCTTCAAAGACGGCTACCGACGCTTCAAGATCAAGACCGTCTCCGGCGTCGATGACTACGCCTGTCTCAAGGAAATCGTCACCCGCCGCTACAAACGCGCGATGGCCGGCGAAGAACTCTGGCCCGATGTCGTCCTCATCGACGGCGGCCTCGGCCAGCTCCACGCCGCCGAAGAGGCCTTCGCCGAAATGGGCGCACCGTCCCTGCCGCATCTGATGTCCATCGCCAAAAAAGAAGAACTCCTCTACATCCACGGCCGCGGCAAGGAACTCCGCCTGCCCGCCAACAACCCCGTCCGCAAACTGATGCAATACATCCGCGACGAAGCCCACCGCTTCGCACAGCACTACCACCACATCCTCCGCAAAAAGACAATGCTAAACGGTCAATAACAGCCGTAGGATGGGCTTTAGCCCTGTCCGGATCACTCGCAAAACAAGCGTCCACGCCGGTCACTATTCATCCCTGCGTATCCGGCTTTCAGTGTTTCAGAAAGTTACTATGTCGCTTAATTTCTGTTAAGTTTCGGTTTGCTGCTGATTCTATCCTGTATCATATCGATCAACTCATCTATCCGTTCTGGATACCCGGCAAGGATTGTTTGCCCCAACTGCCTGAGTTCATCGAGATTGTAAGGCTCACGGGAATACAAGGAGACACACATTTGGGTGAGTCCGTTCTTCAAGTAGAAGAAGTTGCTTTCAAGTTCCCATTTCTTTCGTCTGATGGATCTTGCGTTATAGGCTTCCCTGACCTTTTGACGGTCGGGCATATATGTATCTAAGGCGGGAAGTACTGGACGGACGTCAGGAGCATTATGGTCCAAGGCGATTTTCAAGCTTTGAAGACAGGTTTCCGCTGCCTCTCGTCTTAATACGGCAAATTGATGTGGAGGTGATTCCAGACATACTGCGATCAAGGCATCTGTCAGCTTGCCGTACATCTCACATCGGATTACAGCATCCAACGGCTGTTGAAGGGCTTTTTGGCTGAATTCGACTGTTTTAGCGACGCGAAAATCATGACGCGAAGAATACCCCTTGCCCGAATAAACTTTCGCCAACTCGGCATATATCCTGCCTATTTGTGCTTTCGAATCAAATTCCTGGATCAATGCCAGACAGGCGTCTTCGATTTGTGTGTAATCAGAGGCATCGTTTTTATTCCCGGCTGTAATTTTCGCCAAACGCCCCAGCACGACCTCATTCGGATCAATAGTCGCCATCGAGAAGCCTGTTGCAGAAATGACGTACAGCAATACAATTCCCCAAAACAATCGGCATTTGAATTTATCATCTTGAAACATCATTCGATCTCCCTTAAAAGCAATTCACCTGGTGCATTAGAGAACCTCTCACAATTAGGTATCACGGGCATCTTGCCGTGCATTATTCAATTTCCAGAGGTTGCCGGTATGATTGCCTGATAGTATCCAGAGCGTTATCGTTCACGCTCTCCTCGCTTGTCTTGGTTTCGCGGGTCTTCAAATCGTTAATAAAGTCATGTATAATCTGTTGAAATTCGACGACTTCCGGACTTATGAGGTGATCGGGCTGATAGCTCCCCAAATAAGTTTTTCCTTTATAGGAAATCATAACATGCACCTCTACCAAATCGACAGCATACATCCGTCGGTCGTGAGGATTCATTTTTTCGATGGTGAAATCGCGCAGACGATTCAGCAGGCGATCCAATTCAGACGATAGGCTGCGGTACTGATACGTACCGTTTTCAACGCCGATCTCAGTTCGGTTTCTGCCCGAAACAATCAGCGTTGCATCTCCCGACGGGCGGACCTCAAGCACGAATTCGCCCCAAAAAATACTGCCGCCTTCCCGATAAATCAAGGTAAGATGTTCATCCCATTTTTCGGGCAAGTCACTGGATTTCAACGCAAATTCAATGGGGTCATTGACAACGACGGAGAGCGGGTTGCTGTATTTCCGAATAGGCAGTTGGTCCGGCACAAGCTGGATAGTCGGAAGCTCAAAGCGGAGTTGAATTTCGGACGGCGTTATTGCCGGTATCCGCAACCGTTCCAAATGACACAAATGTTTCAGGATGGCGCCGGGGTCAAGGTTTCCGCCGCTGCCCTCCCATGGAGTTATATGTCCATAAGAAGACAATGTTACACCGATACGATTGCCCTCCAAATCATGGACATCGCATTGCAGATAGGGGTGAAGGGAACTCAGCGGAATGGGTTCCGAACCGATGTTCTGTACTTCAATCTGGATTGGAACCGTTCCGCCCTTTTTATAGACATTGCCGCCGGGCAGCGTAGCACGCATGCGCAAATTGTTTAAGGATTCGCCCCAGGGCGGATTGTCGTTTGCCGCCATTGCACTTGAAAAACTGAAAGCAAGAGAAACGATTCCCCAAAAAAACAAGTTTTTTGTTTTCATAGCAATGCCCTCAATAATACCCGTATGCTGATCAGTCAACAGACTGCGGCCTTACCGCCGGCCACAACCACAGATATTTTATATCTTACCTCCAGATACCGCAACAGCTTTACCCGGCAAAAAACGCACCTCTTGGATCCTGTTTTATGCCAATCGAGTTCCAGATGTTCTCCGGGCCGATATGGCATATTTTAGCAACATCCTGAAGCCTACGAAAAGACTTTTTCTCATCCCATCTTAATCAACGCCTTGACAACACCGTCGCGGTAGCCGGCAACCAGTTCGAACGCCTCGGCCGTCTGCGACACGTCAAAGGTATGCGTAATCATATAGTCCAGATCGACCTTCTTCTCTGCAACCAAGTCGATGGCTTTCTGCGTACAATGATTCTGCCGACGGACATTGATAAGGGTGATCTCTTTACGCCGCATCAGGTCAGGGCAGAAACACACCTTCTCCTCTCGCGGAATGCCGATCAACATCAGCGTTCCGCCGGGCTTGAGCAGCACCAGCGCCTGGTCGATGGTGTCCTGCTGCCCTGCACATTCATACACCACATCCACCCCGCCGGGCTGCTGCTTGAGGATGGATGCCGTAATATCCTCGGTCTGGGGATTGCCGACCCAATCGGCTCCGCCCTTTCGGGCAACCGCCACACGCTCAGGAATAATCTCCGTCATATAGACCGTCTGCGCCCCTTCGGCCTTGGCCGCGGCCAGACAGCTTAGCCCGATTGGCCCCGCCCCCAAGATCGCCGCCGCCGCTCCCGGCCGAATCCCCGACTGCTGCACGGCATACACGCCGATGGCAAACGGCTCGCACAGAACCCCTTGCTGAAGGGTTATTTTACCGTCAATCGGAAAGCAGCATTCGGCGGGCATCACCAAATACTCGCTCAAACAACCGGGTATCTGGCCGGGACAGCCCAAAAACATCAGCTTCCGGCAGGTGTGCGGCCGCCCTGCCCGGCACTGATCGCACTGATGACACGACACCGCCGGCTCAACGGCCACGGACTGCCCTGCCTTTAACCCCTTGACCGCCGGGCCGACCTCGACCACCGTACCGGAACACTCGTGCCCGACTTGATAAGGATACGCGACCACCTGACTGCCGATGCGACCGGTCTCGAAATAGTGCATATCACTGCCGCAAACCCCCACATACTCAATTTTCAAAAGGACATCCGTCGGATGCACAATCGACGGCGTCGGAATTTGACGACACTCAATCCGTCGAATGCCGGTCAACATTTGCGCGTTCATTGTAAGGAACTCCCAAAGTAATTCATCTTGCTCAAAGGGTGTAATCCAGTGCGATTTCGTCGCAATGGTCTTGTTTGGGGCACTGGGCGCAGTCGCTCCAGACCTTCATCGGCAGAGTTTGTCGATCAACCCGTCGGAAACCCAGCTTTTCAAAAAAAATCGGCTCAAGCGTCAGGGTAATCACCCGGTGCAGGCCAAGCGTGCGAGCTTTGTCGAGGCAGGCCGCCACCAGTTGCGAGCCGACCTTTTTGCCAAAATACCGCTGATCGACCGCCAGCGACTTAACCTCGGCCAAGTCCTCCCACAGCACTTTCAGCGCGCAGCAGCCGACCACCTGCCCGTCGGCTTCGACAACCTTAAAGCTGTGAATCTGCTCGTACAAATCCGACAGCGAGCAAAACAGCATCCGGTCATACTCGGCGTAGCAACTGACCAAGGCGTGCATCGCCTTGACATCTCCAATTTGGGCGTCTCTGACAATCATAGTCCATTAGTACCTTAACCACGAGGCTCTCAACGTCGGCGTAAACAACAACCCCGACACCATTATCCAAACAAAATATCATACCAAAATAAGGGACAAAAACAAATAGTTTGTATTTTTGGCAGGGCAATCGAATGAATGCCCTATAATGAGGGTCTTTTATGGAAGATTCGGCTCATACGCTCTTGCCGGGCCTGTTGCGGGATAGACCCGACCAACGGGAACCCGGCAACATCGTTCATCAGCTTCATGATATGCTGGTTATCACCGTCTGTGCCGTCATCGGCGACGGCCGAACCAGCGTCCTTGAGGTCACGCTCGACCCGACCGGCTGGGAACGTGACCACGGCCAAGATGGCCATACTGCAAATATCTTACAGGCCCATACTCGCCGCCTCTTCTTCGAGGCCGTAGTATTTCATTTTCTTATATAGCGTCGTGCGATTGATATCGAGGGCCTTGGACGTATCCTGCCGGTTCCAGTGATGCGCCTCCAGTGCCGCCCGCAAAAACGCTCGCTCCGGCCCTTCAAGAGCTTTCTTGAGGCTCTGGCCGCGATACCGCCCGGCCATGCCGTTTTCGACCCGTTCCCGCACCGCCGGCGGCAGGTCGTCGATATCGATCAGCGGCCGCTTGCTCAGCAGGGCCGCACGCTCGACGACGTTCTCCAACTCGCGGACATTGCCCGGCCACTGATACTGCTGAAGGCACTGCATCGCCTTGTCGGTAAACCCGCTTTTGGGTCGCCCGTGCGTCTTGCCGTAATACGCCAAAAAATGCTCGGCCAGCAGCGGCACATCCCCCGCCCGATCGGCCAGCGGCGGCAGCGCGAGACTGACCACATTGACGCGGTAGTACAGGTCTTCACGAAACCGCCCTTTGCGTACCTCCTCGGCCAGATCGACATTCGTCGCCAAAATCACCCGCACATCGACGCTGACGGTCGTGTTGCTGCCGACCGGTTCGAACTGCTTTTCCTGCATCGCCCGCAGGAGCTTGACCTGCATCGCCGGCGTGGCAGTGGCGATCTCGTCCAGAAACAGCGTCCCCTTATTCGCGGCCAGGAACTTGCCCTCTTTGTCCCGCACCGCGCCGGTAAACGACCCCTTGACATGCCCGAACAATTCGCTTTCCAGAAGCGACTCCGGCATCGCCCCGCAACTGACCTCGATAAACGGCCCGTTCTGCCGTGAGGAGCGGTAATGAATCGCCCGCGCCAGCATACTCTTGCCCGTGCCGCTGGGTCCGGTCATCAAAATCGTCGTCTTGCTGTCGGCCACCGCCTCGATCAACTCGAACACCCGCGCCATCTTGTAGTCCTGACTGATGACGTTGTCCAAGCTGTACCGGTGCTCCAACTGCTGGCGAAACTGCCGGTTTTCGTTCAAGAGCGCCTGCTGCCGCGAAGCGCGCTCCACCGCCAGCAGCAGATCGTCATCGACAATCGGCTTGGTCAGGTAGTCATACGCCCCCTTCTTGATGGCCTCGACCGCGCTTTCAATCGTGCCGTAGCCGGTAATCAGAATCACCACCGTCTGCGGATAATGGTCCCGCACAAAGTCCAGCAGATCAAACCCGCTGCCGTCCGAGAGGTTCACATCCGTCAACACCACCTCAAACCGCCGCTCGGCCAGCGCCTTTTTCGCCTGCCCCGCCGACCGCACCCCCGTGGCCGCATACCCCTCCAACCCCAGAAACTCACACAGCGAATCCAATATAATCGCATCGTCATCCACAACCAATATCGACCCTTTATCGCTCATCGTAACCTCAAAAATAACGTAGGATGGGCTTTAGCCCATCACAAAAAACCATCATTCGACAACCCCTTCAGGGGTTAAACAAGAATAGCCCCGCGTGCAGGCCGACAGGCCGTAACCCGGGGAAACGTATTTCCAAAAACCCTCAACCCTGAAAGGGTTGAATAACTCTGTGCGCACCGTTCATCCTGTCTAAATAACCTGTCGTCCCGGCAGTGTCACCGTAAACACACTGCCTCCGGGGATGTTTTGGGCCTCGACTTTGCCCTCTAATTTTTCCAGAATATCCCGGCAGATCGCCAGCCCCAGCCCCGTGCCGCGGCCGGGGGGCTTGGTCGTAAAGAACGGCTTGAACATATCCACTGCGATTGCCGGGTCAAACCCGCCGCCGGTGTCCTGAAAGGCCGCGCGCCAGCCTTCGTCGTTTTTGTCGAGCCGCACCGTTAGCGTCCCGGCCCCGTCCATCGCGTCGGCGGCGTTCTTGACCAGATTGCAGAACACCTGAAACATCGCCTCACTGTTTACCGCCGGCGCCGCCCCCTTATACGCCCGCTCCAGCCGCACCTCGACGCCCTCCATTACACCGGCCATCGCGGCCAGTGCTTCTTGGGCCACCTTGTCCAGCGGCTGTTTTTCAAACGGCGAATGCGCCCCGCGCGAAAACTCCAGCATCTCGCCGACGATCCTGGCCATCCGCATCAGCCCGTCCCGACAGTGCTGAAGGTACTCCCGCGCCTTGTCCGGCTGCGCGTCCAGCGCCCGCAGCGACAGATTAACATAACGCAGAATCCCGTCCAGCGGGTTGTTCAACTCGTGCGCGACGCGCCCGGCCACCTTGCCCATCGTCGCCAGCCGTTCGGTCTGCGCCGCTTCCCTGTATTGAGCCACTTTATCCGTCACATCACGGACAATCACCCCCCCGCCAATGATGGCCTGATTGTCCGGCCGTCGCACCGCCGCAAAGACTATATCCACCAGCCGCGTCTGCCCATGAGCGGTGACTTTCACCGCCTCGAAATGAACGGTCTGCCCCGCCGCCAGAACAGACTGGACTATCCCTGTCCAATTTTTCCAGGCGTGCTCATCGGCCGAGGCGGAAAGCGTCGCATCGATGCCGTCTTTGATTTCCAGCAGTCGAGCAGCGGGTGTGGTATAATCAATAATTTTGAGTCCACAATCAAAAGAAATGATGCCGGAACCCGTAGAATCGCACAAAGACTTGGCAAGAGCGTTGAAATAAAGCCCCGCAAAAGCATTATCAAAGTCAAAATTGTTTATTTCTGACAACACAAATGCCTTTTTTCAAGAGTAGCAATGAATTCGGATTCTATTTAAGCCTCGATGGATAAATATGTCAACAGCGAGGTTGACTTTTCTCCACATTCAAAAAAAATGACGATATTGAAACAAAACAACATTTTCTAATAGAATAGACAAAATTTCACATAAAACCGAGTCTGCAGCGTCATATTATATATAAGAAAATTAAAAAAACGTTGAAATATATCAACATTTAAGGGCAAGATGCCGATAATCAATAACAGTATCTGTATCCGCTTGGAAAATCTTAAGTCTGTTATTAGGCAGATTTTATATAGCTTGTGTCAGGTTCAAGGATGAAAGGTTCGGTTTGGCGGTATGAAACTTGCTAATGATTTTTCCAATGGTTTTTCAAATCCTTTTCAGGCGGAGACTTGCGAGATGGATCGAGACCGCAGAAGAAATCGGCGAAGACCGCTTGAGATGTCGGTCTATTGCCAGAAAGTCGGCGTGATGGATGGACGGTTTTTTAGCGGCAACACCGTCAATGTCAGCCCGGGGGGATTGTTGGTCAAAATGCAGGGGCCGTATCTGCGAGACGGCGAACTGGTCAGCGTCGAAATGGCAGTACCTACCGGCGACGGCCTGCTCAAAAATACCGGCCGGTTTTCCAGCTATGCCCGCGTGGTGCGCATCGCCGATTCAACCCACTCCAAGGACAACAACAAAGAAATCGCGTTTGAATTCTGCGAATCGCCCCGTTTCCGCGTTTAAGGCAACGATTTTGTCCTGAACGTCATTGCTGCTGATTAATGAATTCCGGCACAAGCTGACGGATGACTGCGACAATTGTGTCACGATCCTGACTCGGCGCCGCCTCGATAAGACGCTCAATCCCCTCCCTTAACACCTGCCGGTCTTTGGGGATATTCTTCCACACCGCAATCTTGGGGTGCCCTGTCTGGAGCATATCCTCGCCTTCAATACTCAATTCTTCAAAAAGTTTTTCGCCCGGCCGCAGCCCGGAAAACGCAATTTCGATATCCTCGCCCGGCCGAAACCCGCTGAGGGTAATCAACTCCCGCGCCAAATCGACGATCTTGACCGACTCGCCCATATCCAGCACGAAAATCTCGCCGCCCTGCCCCATCGTCGCTGCCTGCAAGACCAACTGGCTGGCCTCCGGAATCGTCATAAAATACCGCCGCATTTCCGGATGCGTCACCGTCACTGGCCCGCCGTCGGCGATCTGCTGCTTGAAGATCGGCACCACCGAGCCGTTGGAGCCGAGCACATTGCCGAACCGCACCGTCACAAAGCGGGTCGCGCTGGTCGTGTTCAAGTCCTGAATGTACATCTCCGCAACGCGTTTGCTCGAGCCCATAATGCTGGTCGGGTTGACCGCCTTGTCCGTGCTGATCATCACAAAACTGGCCGCCCCGAAAGCATCGGCCGCGTTCGCCACCGTTCGCGTACCGATGACATTGTTCTTGACCGCTTCGCCGGGATTGCCCTCCATCAGCGGGACGTGCTTGTGTGCGGCGGCATGGATAACGACCTCCGGCCGATACGCCGCAAAAATCTGATCAACACGGGTTTTGTCGGTAATATCGCAGATGACCGCCGCCATCGGAACATCGGGAAAATGGCGGCGCAGTTCGCCTTCGATAAAGAACAGCGGGTTTTCCGCCTGTTCGACCAGCAGCAGAAGCTTCGGACGAAACGCACACACCTGCCTGCACATCTCCGATCCGATGGACCCCCCGGCGCCGGTGACCAGAATCACGCGGCCTTTGATGTATTTCTCAATCTCCTCCAGATCCAGCTTGACCACGTCCCGGCCGAGCAGGTCGTTGATATCGACGTCACGCATCTGCGAGACTCTCAGTTTGCCCGACGCAATATCCGTCAGCGACGGCACAGTGCTGAAGCGCAGCTTGGTGCCCTGGCAGACCTGCACCACGCGGCGAAGCTGGCGGCGTGATGCGCTGGGTATCGCGATGGCGATCTCATCGATGTCATTTTTTTTGCAGATTTCGGGCAGCTGATCGACGTTGCCCAGAACGGGAATCCCGTGAATGCTCAGCCCGATCTTGGACGGGTTGTCATCGACAAAGCCGGCCACATCATACTGCACGTCCTTTCGCCGCAGCATCTCCCGCAGCAGCGCCTCGCCGGCGTTGCCCGCCCCGATAATCAAAAACCGCCTCGCCGAGCCGCGCGTCTCCGAGAAAAACTCCTCGTGGTACAGCCGCACCAGCATCCGCAACCCCGCCAGCAGCATAATCGTGGTAAACAAATCCAGCATCAGCACGCCCTCGATGGAGCGCTGGGCGTCCTTCAGGTCCAGATGACGCAGCACCAACTGCAATCGCTCGTCGCTGTTGATGGGATGCTTTTCCGCCTCGGCCAATGTCTCCGTAATCCGGCTGACGCCAAGCAAGTCCCTTAGCCCTAAGAGATTGTATTGCCGATGCTGCAGCAGACGGACGTGTTCGGTGCTGACCGCCTCACGAATCCCCTGCTCAATCTCCGCCATTTGCGTTTCAACGGCGTCGATGGCCGAGTCCGGCACAAGGTGCTTGCCGAATACTCCATACCCATACCAGAGTACCATCAGGACGATGCCGCTGGCCAAAGACGCCTTGGCGATCTGCATCAGGTCCGACAGACCGACATAACGCCACCACCCGCTGTATTGCCGAAAAAATCCGAATACAACCAGTTTCACAAGCAGCACAAAGACAAACAAAATCGGAAACGGATACATAAACCATTTCCGCTGGATCTGCATTTGGTTTGCAAACAAAAACGCCAGAAACAACGCCGCGACAAAACACCCCACATGAGCCAGCAAAATCACAAATCGCCGAAACCGCATCAGCCCTTTCGGAATCGCAGGAATCGAGTCGGCTCGATCAGCTGAACCATCTAAAGTGTGTTCGTTTGACAGTCTGATATTCGGCATTTTTCAAATCCTTACAGCAACGGTGTTAGTGCAGCGTTTGTTCCCCGCGGCGTTCATACGCCAGCGGAATATAGATCGTTTCGGCGGAGGTTCCATCCACTTTCTTGCGCACCAGTGCATAGACGATGGTGGATGCACAAAACAGATAGCTGAGAATATACGCCGCCATCAACCCGACAATAAAAAGGAAAAACAGATAAATAAAGAACGCACTGAGGGATTCGGACCAATTGGCCGCCTCATTGCTCCGACTCACCAGCGAAAAAAACGTCGGCCCCGACCACAACCGATCCAGTTTTTCGCCGCCGCCTGCGACAGCCATTCCCGCCGCTATCAGCCCATGCACGGCCTTGAGAACCAGATAGACCGTAAGCCGAATGATCAGATAAAAGAACGACCCCAAAAGGCCCGCGACAAAGATATAGAACAGCATCCACACCGGCCTGTTGAGTACATAGCAGACGGCCCGCCCGATGGCGCCGCGTCCGGTCGTCCCTTCATAAGCGACCGCCGGAAACAGCAGCAGCCCCCCCGCCGTCGTCCCCATCGCCAGTCCGACCACCGCCAGCCCCAGCAGCGCCAGCGCCCCGAACAAGACCCCAAACAGCAACTCGCCCACCCAGGGGATTTGTCCGAGCATCCCTACGGACATAATCAACACCGCCGGAATCAGCATCAGCCCCGCCGGCAGCAGCGGCGCAGCAACCAGCGAGCGGTATTTGTGATACGCAAAACCCAGCGCCTCAAAAAAGCCCGGCTTTTCATTCTGGGCATATTCCAGCGCCGCACAGCGGCAGACCGCCCCGCCCGCAAAACACATCACCGCAAACGAAAAAGAAAAAAAGATCAGACTATACCAAGGGTGAAACCGCAGCGCCCAGATCACCGCCCGAAAGCACAGCCACAGATTCACAAACACATGTTCGATGTTGCTGAAAAACGACGCCTGGCCGAGATTGAACAATTGGCGGGTGGCGTCATTAAACCGCCCGGAGGTGAACGACCAGAGCGTGGAAAAGACCCCCCTGCCGGGAGCCTGGCCGCGATACCGCTCGATGAATGCATCGACACGGTCGGGCGCAACCAGATACGCCTCAAGCTCGGTCGCCTCCGTCAGCGTCACCCCACCGATACGACCCTGCTGACGCACACCCGGCTCCGGATGCACCACCACCGACAAGCTGACCCGATCCAGCAGGTAGCCGACCAGACAAATCGCCGCCACCGCCAGAAACAGAATCGCCAGCTTGACCGGCCCCACCGCCAGCGTGAACCCGTAGGCCAGCTCCGGCAGCGCCACATCTTCCCAAATACCGCGTAACGAGTATCGACCCGCCAAACGCAACCTCCCATATTAGCCATCCACAAACATATCAACAACGCCGCCCAACCCGCAACGACACGACAACAGCATTATACACCACGATTTATAACAATAAACAACGATTTGTAGAATTTTCTTTGTTTCCGGATGACGGCCAAACAACGCCTACTGGGTAATCCCGTTGGCGTTTTCCTGTCGGCGGCGGCGGAAAAAGGCTTGAAGCTGGTCCTGACAGTCCTGCCGGAGTACATGGGGCGTTACGGCCAGGCGGTGATTGAGCCGTTCATCCTGTACGATATTGTACAGCGAGCCGCAGGCGCCGGTCTTGGGGTCATCCGTCCCGAACACCAGCCGATCCAGCCGGGCCAGCACCAATGCCCCGGCGCACATCGGACACGGCTCAAGCGTCACATAAATCGTACAGTCGTGCAGCCGCCAGTTGCCCACGGCCTCGGCCGCCTGCGTCAGGGCGACGATCTCGGCGTGCGCGGTCGGGTCGTGCAGTTGCTCACGCTGATTGTACGCCTTGCCGACAACCCGCCCCTGATGCACAATGACGCACCCGATCGGCACATCGCCGTTTTCCTCGGCGATAAACGCCTGATCAATCGCCAGCCGCATAAACCGCTCGTCTTCGCGGTCATTGGGTAAAACAGAAAATTCCGACACAATAACCCTTATTTAATCAACGCAATGATTTTATCCAGATCATTGGCCGCCTGAAGCGGCGGGTTGCTGTATTCTCGCCCCATCCTGCTATGATATTCCACCGTCGCGTTGGGGTCTTTGAGTACATGGCCGGTCAGCACACACGCCACCCGGTCATCCTTGCCCACCGTCCCGTCGGCCAGCAGATACTTTAAGCCCGCAATCGTCGCCGCTGAGGCCGGCTCGCAACCCAGCCCGTACTTGCCGATCTGTGCCTTGGCGTCCAGAATCTCCTCATCCGTAACCGCCAGCACTACCCCGTCGCACACTTCCAGCGCCCGCAGACATTTTTTCAGATTCACCGGTCGGGATATCTCAATCGCCGAGGCAATCGTGTGCGGCCGGTATCCCGATGCATCCAGCCCCTTGTAATAGGCAGCGATGGCCGCCTCATCGACGTTCCCGCCGTTCCACCGCAGTTTCTTATCGTTGTAAATTTCCGTCAGCGTATTCGCCCCCGACGCGTTGATGACCGCCAGCCGCGGCACGCGGTCGATTAGCCCCAGCGCCTTTAGTTCCATAAAGGCCTTGCCGAACGCGCTGCTGTTGCCCAGATTCCCGCCCGGCACGACGATCCAGTCCGGCACGTCCCAACCCAACTGCTCGATGATCCGAAGCATAATCGTCTTTTGCCCTTCCAGCCGGAACGGATTGAGCGAGTTGACCAGATAAATCTTCATCTGCCGGCACACATCCTGCACCTGCCGCATACAGTCGTCAAAATCCCCGTCGATCTGGATCGTCTGCGCCCCATAATCCATCGACTGGCTCAGCTTGCCGAACGCGATCTTGCCCTGCCCGATAAAAACCGTCGCCTTCAGCCCGCAACTATGGGCATACAGCGCCATCGACGCCGAGGTATTCCCCGTCGAAGCGCACGCGCTGGCCGTCGCCCCCACCATCGTTGCATGGCTGAACGCCGCCGTCATCCCGTTATCCTTGAACGACCCCGACGGATTCAGCCCCTCATACTGCAAAAACAGCCGCGTCGGATGCATCCCCAACTCCGCCGCCAGCCCGCAGTTCTGCTGCAAAACCGTCTGCCCCTCGCCGATGCTCACCTTGGCCGTGTCAGGGCAAAAATCCAGCAGTTCCCGAAACCGCCACACCCCGGAAAAATCCAGCCGGTCGTTCCGCGTCGCCCATCGCGTACTAAAATCCATCAACCTCTCCGGCAGCGGAACCGTATCCCAATTATAACAAATATCCAGCAAATCCCCGCACGCCGGGCACTCAAACAACACCTCATCGCATCCAAACGTCGCCGCACACTGCGGATTGATGCATCGTTGATACGCGCTACTTTGTACGCTCATTACGCTCTCCAGTAGATTCTTGTTGTGAAGCCTCGATCCTGCTTATCAGTGCCGGCAGGTCGGCGATGCGGTCGATGCAATGCACGCCGCGCGGCACGGTTTTGCCCACATTGCTCGGCCCGACTTTCAGGGCTGCAATCATCCCGGCCGCCTGTGCCCCGATCACGTCTTTATGGATCAAATCGCCGACAAACAAAATCTTTTCCGGCTCGACCCCGACCCTTTTGGCCGCCTCCTGAAAGATGTTCACATTGGGCTTGCGCCAGGGAAATTCATACGAATACAGCCTCACTGGAAAAAACTCCAGCAGCCCTTCCTGCTCCAGATGCCGCTCCAGACTGCTCTTGTGAATAAATGTATTGCTCAGCACGCCCAAGTCCAGCCCCATCCGATGCAGTTCGGTCAGCGCCTCACCCGTGCCCGGCTCGACAACCCCGACCTCCGCCAGATTCTCGTACCAACGCCAGTTCAACTCCTCCAATTGCTCAGGTGTCAGCGTCATTCTATTTATTTCGCAGTAAGTCCGCAGCAAGTCCAGCGAATTAAAATCTTTTCCCGTCGCCCATGACCGCAGCAGATACCACCGCACCCCCCATAAATGCAACAGCCGATAGACCCAGAACGAGCCTGTCGGCTGTTGATGTTCCTGTAAATAGGCATACGAACGGCGTATCGCTTCTTCGACTAGCTGCCCTTTGCTGACCTTGCCAAAATGCAGCAGCGTATCGCCCAGGTCAAACAATACCGCTTCGATCCGTCGCCTGCTCAAGACCGTTACCTCTGCGGCGGCAGCTTGTCGCCGAACGCCTCTTTGGTCCACTTGTCCATTTCGTCGTCCGTGATCGCCGACATCCGGTCGGCCGCATACTCGGCGTCGATCTGGTCCTTGATATAGATCACACGCGAATCGTGCTTGGGAATATCGACCTCGTACCGCTCTTCGATCCAGTGCTTGATTCCCGCGGCGCCGGTCTTATCCGTAATCGCCACGCCAACCGGCCGCTTGAGCAGTTTGAGCGTATCAAAACAGTTGTAAATCTCTTCGTTCTTCAACAGGCCGTCAGCGTGAATCCCCGCCCGCGTCACATTGAAGTCCTTGCCCACCAGCGGATAATTCGGCTGGATATTAAAGCCCAGTTCCTTGTTGGCATAATGTGCCAAATCCGTGATGGCCGCATAATTAATCCGGCTGTCCGTGCCCTTAAGCTGGGCGTGTTCAATGACCAACGCCTCCAGCGGCGGGTTGCCCGTCCGCTCGCCGACGCCGAAGATCGCGCAGTTCGCCGAAGCACACCCGTACAGCCACGCCGTCGCCGCACACACCTGCACCTTGTGAAAGTCGTTGTGCCCGTGCCATTCCAGCAGCTCACTGCCCAAGCCCAGCTTGCGCAGTCCGGCGATCAGCTTCGGCAGCGACCGCGGCAGTGTTGAATTCGGATACGGCAGCGCAAAGCCCAGCGTATCGCAAAGCCGCAGCTTGATAGGCACGTTGTACTCCTGCGACAATTCCAGCAGCCGCGCCGCAAACGGCAGCACAAATCCGTCGTAGTCGGCGCGTGTAACGTCTTCCAAATGACACCGCGGACGAATCCCGTTATCCAGTGCCGACTTGACAATGTCCAGGTACGACTGCATCGCCTGCGCCCGCGTCTTCTTCAACTTCAAGAAGATATGATAATCGCTGGCGCTGGTCAGGATGCCGGTTTCTTTCAGACCCAACTGCGTGACAAATTTAAAGTCCGCCGCAACCGCCCGAATCCAGCCGGTGATCTCCGGAAAATCATACCCGCGTTCCTGACACAACTGCACCGCCTTGCGGTCGCGATCCGAATACAAAAAGAACTCCGACTGACGGATCAAGTCCGTCCCCCCGTTGATCTCATGCATAAAATCGAATATCTTCAGTATCTGCTCCGGCGAATACGGCGCACGGGCCTGCTGGCCGTCGCGGAAGGTCGTATCGGTAATCCACACCTTCTCCGGTATATCCAGCGGAACGGTCGCCTCTTCGATGTCCATCTTGGGAAACGTCGAATACGGAAAGACATCCCGATACAAATTGGGCTGGTCAACATCCTGTAGCTGAATCGTTTTTAGATCCATGTGCACCTCTCATTTTCTTGAGTTATCAACTCCGTTTATCCAAAAACAGTCTATAGCCGAGGTGGGATTCGAACCCACACGCCCATTACGGGCAGGGGATTTTAAATCCCCAGCGTCTGCCATTCCGCCACTCGGCCAAATGTACGTAATATACCCGTTTTCGGTTCCAAAATTTCCGATTCCGGATTATAGGGGAATTTTGAGATTTTTCAAGAAGTAAAATTATATGCCGACCACGGCAATGCCGAGTTTGTCGGCCAATGCCAGCGTTTGGGGCTTGTCGATAATGAGCGTGCGCCCCTTTTCGATCGCCAGACAAACCCCGCCGCACCGCTTGAGGCTCTGAATTGTATCCGGCCCGACGCACGGCACATCAAACCGCATATCCTGATCAGGTTTGGCGGATTTCAGCAGCGTCCACCCCCCCTTTTTGCACAGCGCCCCGGCCCGCTCAATCATCTCAGCCGTACCCTCGATCGCCTCGACCGCCAGAATCTCCCGCTCCCTGACTGCAATCGCCTGCCCGATATCCAGCCGCCCGATCTCCAGCACCATCGGCCAGCCAAACGCGATATCCGCCCGCACCGCCGACGACGGCTGTATCTTGGTCATCACCCCTTCATCCGCCAGATGTTCTTTGCAATACATAACCGAATTCTCCAGAATAATCCCGTCCGACGCAAATTCTTCGGCAATTGCATTCAGCACGGAATCATTGCGTTTGTCTTTGCCCCGCAGCCGAACATACCAGATCCGCAGCGCCCGCCAGTCCGGCAGATAGCGCAAAATCCGCCACGGCGTAAAAATCCCCGTCTTGGCCACGCGCCCCACCATAATCGCACGCGTCGCACCCCGCCGCCGCAGTTTTCGCATCCACCCGCCGGGACGCGCCACCGCCCCATAAAAAAAATCGTCCACATACCCGGCCAACTCCGGCGACGCACTCCCGGCCAGCCCGATGCAGACCACCCGCATCCCCGCACGCCGCGCACCGTCAGCCACCATAAACGGCAGCCGCCCTTCGCCCGCGATCAGCCCCAGCACCGGCCGTTCGTCACGTTGCGTCGCGATCACCAAGTTTTTCGACCTTCCGTTCAAGGGCTTTTATTTTCTTCTTCATCTCCGGCAGATACTCGATCAGGCTGTACGCCCGTTTGGCTTTGCTGCCGTCAACCGCAGGCGCCCCGGCCAGCATTGCCCCGTCCGGTACATCGTTGATCACGCCCGCTTGGGCGGCAATCCGAACCATATTGCCGATGCGAATGTGCCCCACAACCCCCGCCTGACCGCCGAGGACACAGTGATGCCCCAAAATCACCGACCCGGCAATCCCCACCTGCGGCACCAAGAGACAGTGCGGCCCGATCTTGGCCCCATGCCCGACCGCCACCGCGTCGCCGATCTTGCTGCCTTTGCCGATGACCGTATCGTCCAGCGTCCCCCGCTCAATCGCACTGCCGGCCCCGATCTCGACATCGTCTTCCAGCACCACCCGCCCGATCTGCGGAATCTTGTGATGCTCACCCTTATGCGTCGCAAAACCGAAGCCGTCCTGCCCGACCGAGGCGTTCGACTGCACGATGACCCGATCCCCAATGCGGCAGCCGTCATAAATCGCCGCATTCGGATAAAAGATGCACCCGTCCCCGATCTCGACATTCGGCCCGACAAACACCCCCGGATAAAAATAGCAGTTCGCCCCGACAACCACATTTTCGCCAATCGAAACAAACGCCCCGACCTGCGTACCCTCGCCCAACCTGGCCGAGGCGGCAATCTCGGCCTTGGCGGAAACCCCGACCGCCGGATGCTCCCGATGCCCGTGCAGCAGCACAACAACCTGCATAAAGGCATAGTACGGGTCTTCGGCAACAATCTGCACCGCCGAAGTCTTCACCGGCGTCGCCACCAGCACCGCCGCGGCCTGCGTCGCCTCAACCCGCGACGCATACTTGGGATTGCTCAAAAACGTAATCTGCCCCGGCCCGGCCTTGTCCAGCGTCGAGGCCGCCGTGATCGCCACAGCAGCGTCGCCCACAACCCGACCGCCCACATGGTCAGCAAGTTCCTTAACGGTTTTCATCTGCATTCGTATTCTTTTCTGTCTGAATAATCTGATTTTTGCCCCATTATACCCATTTACCCCACCCCGTCAAACGATTATCGCGCCGCACAATCCCCGTAGGGGCGAACCTATGTGTTCGCCCATCCCCTAAAAAACCGGGGGGCCTTCTACGAGAGTGAAGACGTTGACGAATGCTGAAAAGGCTTAGCATGGGTGGCACCTTCAAGCGATAGCTTGTGGGTGCAGGGCGGCGGGCTGGCCTTGGCGTATGATGCCGAAAATAGGCTTGTCTCGGCGGGAAATATCAGTTATACTTATGACCTGCTGGGTCGGCGATCTTGCCGGACGCAGGACGGCGTGACGACGGCGGCTGTCTGGAACGGGGCGCATGTGATCGCCGAGTATGTCAATGGCTCTTTGGCAAGGAAATAGTTCTATGGGCCGGGGATATTGTTCGTAGTACACGCTTTAGCGTGGTTTTTGGGGAAGCGTCCGATTAATCAAGCTGAAGCTTGAACTACAAACATAGGGGTTGATTCGGCTGCTGGTGCACGAGTCCGGGGCGATTGCGGTAGAGACGCACGGCCGTGCGTCTCTGCGGTGTGAACGGGCGGGTGATGGCCGCCGCGGGACCCGACGGCAACTGGCTGACCGAAGATACGGCCACGCAGGATATCAGCGCCGTGGGCAATCCCTACCTGTTCACCGCCCGCCGATGGGACGCCGCCACCGGCCTGTACCACTACCGCCACCGCGACTACACCCCCACCCTCGGCCGCTTCCTCCAGACCGACCCGGCCGGCTACATCGACGGCATGAACCTCTACGCCTACGTCAACAACAACCCCGTTAATAGAGTCGATCCTATGGGGTTGTGGTGGGATAGCAAAGGGATATTTGGCGGCGTAACGATGGTTCTTGGAACAGGTCTGACACTTGCAGGACTGCCGCAGGTTGGCATACCAATGCTCGTAGTTGGAGCAGGATTGGTAATTTGGGATGCTTATGACGCGGTAAAAGACGGTGGAACTGGTGAAAAAATACTTGACAAACAAGTGGGGGAGAAAGTTGATGACTTGAATGATAGAAACCGAGGACTTCAGGGAGATGATGATTTTGATTTGTATCCTAATAGACCAAAGGAAAAAAAGTGTAAATAACCCATATTGTTAAGGGGAAATGAGATGCAAGAAAGAAAACAAATTCTGGGTATTATCACATTAGCTATTACATTTTTAGCATCAGGTTTATTATTGGTTATTTCCTTTCTTTATTACGAAAGAGGCGAATTTGGTCGAACAATTTTTAATTTTGGATCTGCAATGCTAGTAGGGATGTTTTCAACAGCAGGAATAATCTATTTAATGTTAAAGGGGCATTTATTGTCAATAGAAAAGCTACTTGAAAGAATTGAAAATAAGGGGTAATATCCCATCAACTCGTTTGTTGTTAAAACGGGCTGGATGCAGCGATTGTGATGACGGCTTTGAGTAAGGCCGGACGCAGGGCGGCGTGACGACGGCGACTGTCTGGGATGGGGCGCATGTGGTCGCCGAATATGTCAATGGCTCTTTGGCAAGGAAATATATCTATGGGCCGGGGATGGATAACCCGGTGGCGATGGTCACTGTCAGCGGGCAGACGGAGACGTGGTATACCTATTTTGCCGATGCGCTGGGGTCGATGCGGCTGCTGGGTAGAGACGCACGGCCGTGCGTCTCCACCGTGTGAACGGGCGTGTGATGGCCGCCGCGGGCGCCGACGGCAACTGGCTGACCGAGGATACGGCCGCGCAGGATATCAGCGCCGTGGGCAATCCGTACCTGTTCACCGCCCGCCGATGGGACGCCGCTACAGGCCTGTACCACTACCGCGCCCGCGACTACACCCCCGCCCTCGGCCGCTTCCTCCAGACCGACCCAATTGGCTACGCCGACAGCATGAACCTCTATGCTTACGTCAACAATAATCCGCTCAACTGGGTTGATCCGTGGGGGCTGTGGCAAGATCATAATCAATTTGGGCGATTAGGAAGGGGGGCCAAATGGAAGTGGACAGTTTGATTACAATCGTCTTGATAAAGGATGGACAAACCCTTGGCTACCGTGGGCAACTCCATTGCATTTTAGGGATAGAAAGTCTGTGGAAAAGGACTTGAGGGATGCTGTGCGGAATCAAGAAAGAGACGCTTTTGAATCTCTGATGCACCAAGGTCAAGACTCGTTCAGCCATTATGACAACGGTTAACCAGATACACGGACGATGCTGGATGGGTCGAATTTAACTCGCCGTGCTTGGAGCGGACATCATCGCGGGATTTTGTGTTCAGATTCACGGTTGCAGGGGTTGTATGCCCAGAACTGCTTTGGGTAAAATATGGAAGTATCTGCGACGACGCCGAACAGGTCTTTGAGGGCTTGCCGGGTTGGTGGTGCAACACGGATGAGTTTCCGCTTGCCCCTGACCCGGCACAGCTCGGTTCCGGTTTTCCATTCCAAGGACAGGTCGGTGGCAAGTGGTATCATATTATGGTGGCCGTTGTCGCTGAACACGACCTCGGCTGCGTGGAATATCGGTTTGAGTGTGAAGATGATCCCAGCCTCAACAGCGCATGGCGAAATGTTAATAATGCCAGCGGCACGTTCCCTGACGGTCGCTCTCAAGTTGGCCGTCCGCACGAGTATTGGGCCGAAGTCCCCGGCGGCGGTGCGCCGTACAATGGCTACAAATGGCGCGTGCAGTACCGCGCCTGCGACTGCGACGGCTACGAAGGCGGTACGCCGTCAAATTGGACACCCATTCAGAATCCGTGAGGCACGATGGACAAATTACCCCCTGTAACCACAAGGGCAACGACACTGGCCGTCGAGACCATCAAGCACGTCGCGTCCGGCCGGGAGGTGGTAAATCCAACCGGCACACTGTTTTGGGGACAGAACAGATGCAATCCTCTCCGGGAACGACCTCATCAGCTTTCGAAAGCCCGAATCAGGAGAATCTCCGGATCGCCGTCCGTGTTTTTCCGGATGAATCTCCGATCAAGAGGATGGCGCTTTCGTATCTCCGTCCTTTTCCCAGGGTCATTTCGGCGTTTTAGAAGTTCCAGCTTTGTTTGGTTTTTCCGATTCCTGTCCGGCGATCAAGCCGGTCAACGACACATTTTTTGGTTTTTTTGAAATTTTTGTAAATTTTTTTCAGTCGGCCTGACGAGTGTATATGGTAAAAAAATCTGTCAAGGTTGAACGCCGTCCCTGTTGCCGCGTATTGAACCCAAGTGATTAATTCTACAGTGCTTAGGTGCACAAGACGAAAGCCGTCGGCAAAGGGACGCAAAAAAACTTTTGAATTATCTGAATTTTTATCATCAATGTCTCTCATTCGGCGGCGTCTTCAATTAATTAGCCGCATTTTTTCGATGCATTAAATTCGACCGATTCGAAAAAAAAGAATTTGACATTTCAAAACCCATGCGTATTTTCAATGTTGCAGTGAACCTTGTGTATCAGTGCTCAAGGCGACAACAGGGCTGCACGAGGGCTTTTAGAGAAAATATAAGAATCGGAGAGCTTTGAAGAACAAGGGACATCATTATCTGTTTTACTCAACGGCAATGATTGTTCTTCTAAATCCCCACAGAGGCTGGACGGCGAAGATCTGTCCGGTAGGAAAGGAGTTATCATGACGTACAGACGGCATAAACACTTCTCTCAACGTTTGTTTTTGGCATTCGTATGGGTCTGCGTAAACATTTCTTTTTCGGCCGAAGAGGTTCGCCCCTTTGAGGCAGAGGTACAGGCAATTAGCGCCTCTATTCAAAAGAATAATCTCACTCAGGCCATGGCCGACGTGGAGCAGTTCTGGGCGGCTCATAAATCTGATAAGGACTTTGTGGAGGCCGTCAGGCAGGTCAAAGATCAGTATTGGGCCAAAGGCGAATATGCGGCCCATTATGCTCTTTGCGACAGGATTATTGATGAGTTCCCGGGCGATACACTAGCGGTAGCTACACGAGCCGATGTCGTCAGGGGGTATAT
>ENA-UOUL01001515-UOUL01001515.1-bioreactor-metagenome-genome-assembly--contig:-NODE-1515-length-31831-cov-78.936827_pt1 | contig 31831 bp, 33 predicted proteins | sample MGYA00249838_ERZ747220 | MGnify/ENA primary metagenome ERZ747220 (study PRJEB28778, sample SAMN05720191) | bioreactor metagenome | isolation source: Anaerobic biogas reactor | place: USA:Washington... | reverse complement strand
TTCCGATCTTCCGCCAACTTGTTGCGGTTCACCCCCACACACGTGGGGACCACATGATAGGCCGAGAAGGATGTATTCTGTTTTGCGGTTCACCCCCACACACGTGGGGACCACGATGTACGGATTGCCCACGATGACAAACGTCACGGTTCACCCCCACACACGTGGGGACCACAAATTTACTCCCCAGCACAGTTTATAGGTTTTCGGTTCACCCCCACACACGTGGGGACCACGAACTTGCTGGCAAAGAATGATTTTCCTATCCCGGTTCACCCCCACACACGTGGGGACCACGTAATGCTTGGCCTTTTAAGGGATAATATTGCCGGTTCACCCCCACACACGTGGGGACCACGGGATATGCTAGACTAACTCCCCAACTCCTTACGGTTCACCCCCACACACGTGGGGACCACTCATCACTGTAGTTTATTCGCCTGGCTGCCTCCGGTTCACCCCCACACACGTGGGGACCACTTATAGACCATTGCCACTCTAGACCTGGTGATCGGTTCACCCCCACACACGTGGGGACCACATAGAGAGATATGCCAGACACTGTGATATTCACGGTTCACCCCCACACACGTGGGGACCACTCACAGAGCCAGCGGAAACACTCGCTAACTGGCGGTTCACCCCCACACACGTGGGGACCACCGCACATTTTTAGCATGCTTATGGGAACATGACGGTTCACCCCCACACACGTGGGGACCACTCGGCATCGATACGGACGATAGCATGGAGACTCGGTTCACCCCCACACACGTGGGGACCACCCGGTTGAACTCCTCCAGGGAGCCAAAGGTTTCGGTTCACCCCCACACACGTGGGGACCACTAGTCCGCGCCTGGGCGATACTTGATTTTGCCGGTTCACCCCCACACACGTGGGGACCACTTGCTGGTAACAGAAAAGGAAACGTCAATAATCGGTTCACCCCCACACACGTGGGGACCACGGCAGAAACGCTCAACGCGAAGCTGAATCGTGTGGTTCACCCCCACACACGTGGGGACCACATTTTTTACCCTTCACTGTTCATCCCTCCTTTCGGTTCACCCCCACACACGTGGGGACCACGCTAAATCAACATTAATATCATCATCATAATACGGTTCACCCCCACACACGTGGGGACCACGCCATTCCTGCTGATCAAGGCGGGGACGAATACGGTTCACCCCCACACACGTGGGGACCACGGCCCCATGTGCGGTCGGCCCTCGACTCTAGTCGGTTCACCCCCACACACGTGGGGACCACGAAACCACCTTCGGGTGGTCTGCCGGGGCTGGCGGTTCACCCCCACACACGTGGGGACCACGGTTTGGAAATCACACTTGGTACAATGGTAGGCGGTTCACCCCCACACACGTGGGGACCACGACAACATTATGGCGTAAACACCATTCAACTCTGGTTCACCCCCACACACGTGGGGACCACAAACAGGCTCATCGCAGGTTCTCCTCTCTAATCGGTTCACCCCCACACACGTGGGGACCACTTTTGGAGCTAACTGGCTTGTCCAGTTAGTGACGGTTCACCCCCACACACGTGGGGACCACGAATACAAGGCAATACAAGCCGAAATTGATACCGGTTCACCCCCACACACGTGGGGACCACCATATCGGCCATAGAAGTATTATTGGGGTTGGCGGTTCACCCCCACACACGTGGGGACCACCAGGCCCCGCTGGTTCCGTTGCGCCGATAGCACGGTTCACCCCCACACACGTGGGGACCACACTTGGTATTACCTTAACTCTTAGGTATTTTTATCAGCTGAAGTCCGTCCATCTCAACCACCTCGCGTCGTGTAGATCCAAACGTTTCGATGATATATCCTTGCTCATTATTCATACGGTAGAGCATAGTGCATCCGCCCAGTCGACAAGCTTGACACGCTTTCTCCCAAAGCTTTTCCCTGACTAGTGCAGAAACCCTGCCAACAAAAACTCCCGCTTTGGGTTCCAGCATCCACTTGGACAAATCCCCTCGCAGAGCAGGTGGTACCGATTCAAGAATAAAAACCACCATAGAATCTACACCTCTTTCTCATCGGAATAACTTACTCCACCCTCCACGGCACCCTGTCTTCCATTCCATAGCTGCCCTGGTTTCGCCGCATCTTCATCATATGATGGATCATCGCCCATATCAAAGCTACCGCCGACTGACATTAAGGTGTTTAGGTCATCAACGATGCGCTGCAATAACCTTGTTTCTCTAAACATATCACGGCAAGCAATGCGAACTTCGCGCTCAATATTCTTGTTGTTAGATTTAGCAGCATGAAAGGCAGCAGGTACAGTCATCTCCATTTTGTACAAATCGGCAATATCATACACAAACGAAAGCATTTTGCCGGTATGTATAAAACCCAATCCGGGTGAATAACCAGCGGCCACGATTGCCGCATGACATATCCCATACAGACATGAATTTGCACTGGATAATGCTCTATTGACAGGATCAGTGGCGGACCAAGCATTTCGGGAGTAATTCCGTCCTTTCCATTCTACCCCGGTTTCTGCACTTGCTTTTGAGTAAGCATCTCTAACTCGGACTCCTTCTCTACCTCTGATCTGTTGCAACGTCCATTCAGCCGGTATCACCTCTTTGAATCGCATTTCGTACATCTTTTTGACCACTGCCAAGCGAAGACTTGGGTTGCTGCACAAATATGCTTGGCGGAGTAATCGTTGTGATGACCTGGTTTCCCCCAACCCCTGGGCATAATAACGAACTCCCTCTTCCCCCACCCAAGCAAGGAGGCATCCGTTCTCAGCTAATATCTTAACAGCCGCATGGGAAATGGACGTCCCCGGCCCCAACATAAGTACGGATAGCATCGAGCATGGTATGGGCGTCTTGCCGGCGGCGTCGAACATAGCGATTGATTTCAGGTCCTGCTCTATCTTGCAATGCTCAAGATATAAGTAAGTCCATGAATCCCTAATTTTGGGGAGAGCCCTCAGATCAATATGCATTGAATCAATCCTTTATTAATAATGCATCCAACACTAATAATGGTTGTATCTCGATACCATCAAAAGTCCTAGCCCATGAGCTTTTCCGGCCCCGATACCTTTCTCAAGGGTCTCTACAAAATCAAGACCATCTTCTATTTTGAGTACACCAGTAAAGCGCACAGCGCTATGAGTTATTCTCATGCCGCCTGGTTTGGTACCAGCGACCACTTGCTTGCCACACTCTGAAACAGACAACAAAGAGAATCCACCTTTTTGCGCTTTTTCCTGTAGCCAAGCTATCCTGCTGCCGCTATCGGCCAGCCCTACTCTGCGACTGTTAGCTCGCTCACCTTTTAATCGCTGTTCTTTAGTGGCGCCCCCAGTTTTCTTAGTAGGGCAGGTCAAAAGATCAAAGCTTAGAAGACGCCCTGACCGAAATATTTCACGCGGGTTCTTGATTTCCAGATATCCAGGACCGCTGCGCTTTTCTAAAACCAGATGTGGTTTGGCTTCCCAGGCAGCCAGATCCGGTTTGGCATTGGATTGTACGAAGACTCGCGCCCGCAATCCGCCGTCAGTCATAACTCTATATAGAATGTTCTGGTCCTTACGGGCAGTATCTGACTGCAGAGCCACAAAGGCACTCATTATGGTTCGGTGTAACTGATGGCAATCGGCAATGTCTCTTCTGCCTTTACCATTGTCAAGTCTAATGAATAAGCTGGTCAGATATATCATAAATCCACCTTCTCTCGTGGTGCTTCTACTGAAAACTTTCTTATCCTTCGGTTTGAATAATGACGAGAAGGTGTGTTCAACGGGTGATCCCTACGGGTATAATTGCCCGCCGGATCTTCCAGCTCACATAGAAAGACCTTCCCGGAGTCAGTTCTGGCGCTCAATGGGATCATGCGCAACGCTTCTTCAACCGTGGCATATGCTCGGGTCATGGATTCAAATACAGGTCGCGCTGGTACGCAGCTTTTCCTACCCAGGAATATTTGCCACTTAGGCTGCAGTAAAGCCGCCGATATTCGTTCCAGTGTGTCTTCCGGCCCGCTTATCACTACTAAAAAAGCGGCATCGAATAGATACTGACGCCTTGAAAGAATTGTGGTAGTCTCTCCGTGTTTGGCTCGCCGCTTACCTTCGGCTGTTATGAGATCCCCTGTTATGGTCTGAAAGTCGGTCATCAAGGCTCCTGCCCTATCCGCTCGGATGCCAATTGTCACTTCTTCTGCTAGTTCCCTGATAGCCATATCCCCTCGCTTCAAACCCATGGCACAGGCAATTAAGCCAATAACACCAGACTTAGTGGGAAAAGGGTTGGTATCGCGACTATCCCATCGGGCTCTTTCCCCCCAGCTCTGCATCAAGCCATCCAGACGGAGTATGAGTAATGGTGCATTGGACATTTATACCGCCCCCTTGAGCACCTGTTCCAAATCAGATATCAGCTCGTTCAAGGTCTCAATTGCCTTACACTTATCAGGTGCTTTGATCTCTTCCTGGGTGGTGAACCACCACCTATTCTTTATATCGAGCTGGAACTTGCGGTCGATCTTGTCTATCTCCTGGGCTAATCGATCGACGCTGGCAGCAACTAGATCCCGGTTGCGATTTGCTTGGACCGGAGACACAAAGGCATTGACATAACTCACCGGTATCTTTTTCTCTTTGACTTCTACACATATTAGGCTGGGCAGGGCATGGGCAGCAAAGCTGTTTTGCTTGCCGGAGGGATTCACGAATGCAAAGGCCTTAACCATTGCCGGTATGATTTTCCGGATTAGATCAGGTATGTCAGGCACTCCCTTCAGATTATCCACCAGCTGATCAACATCCAGATTGAAATAATGATAATAACAATTGGAGTTAAACTCCACATCATCTATCATACTGGCACCCGTCTCTTCTCCCTTCTGTAAGAGATCGTCCATAGCCGTGTAATAGTCAAACTCGCGTTCCAATCGATTCGTAGAGATCGCATGGGCCATTTGCATGGATGCCTCCACATCACGAAATGCCTCTGAAGTCACCATTCTGCCAAATAGAGCTATGTCAACCGTAATAGGTCGCCCCGCATCTTTCAGGCTGCTTTGTAAGTCTTTCGCTTTTATCTTTTCAAATTCGTTGAGTGTCTTTTTCTCCGCAATCAATTCCAGAATTTTTTCGGTAACAGCCTTAATATCAGCCGGTGAAAAGAACATGATCTGCGCTGTTAATTCATCCTTGCTTTCTTTTCCGTCCTTGTTTCCAAAGCCGGTAAGTTTCTTCTTGATGATGGGGAGATATTCTTCGGCAACTTTCTTTTTCTTAAGCTCCTCAGTCACTAGTTCTGCGAGCTTGCGGGTACGCAATCCCCAATGTTCGGAATCGATGCTGTCCTGTAAAAATGATGACAATCGCAGGTTTCTCTTCTGGCATTGACTAGAGATGCGCCCGCGGGGAATCCCACCAAAGATACAGTCTTTGGGGCTGCCGGTTTCATCACGGTTTAAATTGGAAGGAGCGTAATTTTTAAGCATGTGCACTTCGATCAACATCTATTCCCTCTCCTCACTTTCACTATAATAATTCCTCGCCCATCTCTTTTGGACGAAGCGCTCGGGATGATCCCAATACAATAGATCTTTCAATAAAGCTGGCCAATTTACCGGCACCTGCCGACTATCAGCCAAAGCCACCAGTTGTCTCAATTTATAGGCCAAAGATTCGTTGTAGTCCCGGTTGTCCAATAGTGCTGTAAAACGCCGTTCAACACCATTGCTGCTACTTTTTATCGGAATCTTTCTTAGAGTCCATCCGAAATCAGTATCATACCAGGGTCTTTCCATTACTGACTGCACCATCCTGGTCTTATTACCCGCAAAAAGAGTGGCAGCCAGAAACCATCTTTCTTCTTGGCCAAATCTCGATTCGCTGCGGGGATACACCGTGTAAAAAGCTGATAGCGCTTCACCCTTGGCTTCACTGATTGTTTTTCCAGCACTCCGTTTCAGGGCAGCTTTTTGACCTTTGCTTAAGGAGTCGATGGCCAGGAAGTATTCGCTGAATTTTTTATTGTCTTTATCCATTCGGTTTCACCTCCTCCACTGCCAATATCTTGCTTAATTTGCGTATGAACTCCCTGCGCACACTAACGCTTGTTTTCATATCGGTGGCTTTGGTACCCGACTTTTCCAGGGCATCGTCAAAAACGCTCCTGCTCATGTCTCTCATATGCTGTCGCCATTCACGGATGGCATCATTGCGCCACCCTTCTTCGTCTTCCTTTACCTTCTGCAGGTCCTCCACCAATATCCCATACAGCAATTTTCGGGCTTCGTTGAAGAATCTCTGTTCTACGGATAGTCCTATGCTTTCTGAAACGGCGCTTTTCTTTTTTTTCTTGTCCCTTGTTCCGTTACCAGCGGCAGTGCTCTTACTAATATGTCGCTTTATTTCTCTGGCGATGGTTTCAACTATCTCAATCTCTGCCTGCAACAAATCTGATTTTGGCGGGCTGAGCGCAATGGCAACGGGGATGACCAACTGATCGTGGACCCAACTGAGCAATTTGGCCTGGTTGGTTGCAAGTCCAAACACTTCAACCCTTAAACTAGAAGCAGAAGGATTTGTCTGCACCAATTCATTTGCCCACTGGGTAACATACTGATTAACCACCTCCGGGCTACGATATAAAGCCTTCACTTTGGAACTGGAACCAGTCGGCATAGTATGCCTGCATAACGTCAGAGGAGCGAGATCTCTCCAGGCCGAACGTCCATCCCGTGGTTTCATAGAACTAGTCCCCTTTTCGGTCAATACGCGGGGTGTATGGGGGTCTGTCCAAAGTGCATGCCCAGCAAATTTCCAACCACGTTGATAATATACACGCTGAACTAACAGTTCAGAATGTCCTCCCGAATAGGTGCACTGACCTGGTTCTGATGGAATCAATTTGATTCGGCGTGCTTGCCAGGTCAATCCATACAGGTAAGAAGTCCGCGATACTTCCCGACCGGGAACAATGGCTGCGGAGTTACGCCAAGCAATTGGCGGGTCATCAAATGGTAACTCTCCATGGGGCAACCAGATATTGAATAACAGCGTTTCAAAGAGGTTTTCTCCCCGTACTAATACATACCAGGGCGGAGCACCATTTATCCCGGACGGATTCTGGGCATCAGCGGTGCAGAACACATTGATTGAGCTAAGCCCCCGAGCACAAGTGGCTGGGGAAAAAGCCTGCATCTTCTCGTCCCTATGATCGAAATGAAGAAGATTGTTGCCGGTGGGCACATCCAGCACCAACATTGCCACCGTTTTTTCTTGTTTATCCAATTTATCGTTGTAGGCTGATTGGAGAAAAGGCCGGTGTTTATCAAATAGGTCAAAACAGGGCCCATCTTTTTCGCAATCTTCAATATAAGCCTCTATGCGTTCCTGGGGGAAAACCCCTTCTTCGTATATTCCCAACAAGTCATCGATGGATTCCGGGCGCAGCGCATCTGTTAGGAATGCAATGAGTAGCCGGTACATTCCATACAAAAATACCGGGGAGGAGTCATTTAGGCATCTGAGTGCATGCGCTCGTTCGATTACTCCCCTGATCCCGTATTCCTGGATAACTCCGTCCATGTTCTCGGCCGGTATCCAGGGCTGACGCAGGGCGTCAAAACTGGGCATGTCATATCACTTCCCTTCTCTTATCAGGCCATATCGGACATCGTAGTAGATTCTAATCCCACCTCCTTTGGAATCAGTTCCATGCCATTCGTTCTCTTCCAAACAAACCAGATACTTGCCTGCGAGAATCCCAGACCCCTCAATAATTGGGTAATAGCCTACATCGGGAGTTATCTCCTTCAACCACCATCTTGGAATTCCTACCATGGAAAGCATCAGTTCCTTTAGTCTAGCCGTGGTTAGGTTTGCCGTATTATCAATTAGTTCACTGTAATTTTGGTGTTCCACCAATATTGCATCACATTGATCACTACCCAATCTGGTTTTAGCCCGTAGCCAGTCCGATGCATTATCATTATCAAAGTGTTTATCTTGTATCTCAGCGGATAACAACCGTTTGCGATTTGGTCCGGGTAATAGAAACTGCTCGGCCTTCTGTCGATCACGTTCCTGCTGATCTCTCATAGTCCGCCACTCCCTGTAAAGAGGATGGCTTGTCTCAGGATCGTCCGTCGAATAGACCGCTTCCACCAGCGTTCGCATGTCGTCGGGAATCTTGATGGATTCGAATCCCTTTAATATCTCATGGGTTTTGCCCAGTATCCATGGTGAATATACCTTCCCAGATGGCCCAAAATCCAGGTCATCCACCGGTACTAGGACCAGCAAAGGTTTTAGGTCTGCCCCCGGGGGCCTGATACGGCCTTCGTGACGCTGATGCCGACCCAATCGCTGTAGCACAAGATCTATGGGAGCGAGAGCCGTAATCATGTAATCGAAGTCCAAATCCAAGCTCTGTTCAATTACCTGGGTAGCTACCAGTATTGCCTTGCGGGGCCGCATTTCCCGTTCAGCCTGTTTTTCGCTGATACTTCGTTTATCAAATGCTGACAGGCACTCTTTTTCGATTTGATTACGGTCACTAGCTTTGAATCTGCTGTGGAAGAGACCTGTCCATGTATCATCACAAGCGAGCTTGTTGATCTCTGAATAAAGAGTTTGGGCGTCTCTGACGGTATTGACGATAACCGCCAAACACCCGCCTTCCTTCACCAGTTTGACCGCATATTCGGCTACCTCAGGCCACTGGTTTAGAAGCCCGATAGTTTGGATAGGTATCTCTCTCCTGATGGAAACGTCTGCAACCATGCGCTTTTCTATATGTCCCTGCTGGTCGACATGGCTTATTAAGGGATAAGGTTGGGGCTGCTTATCCATATGCACATCAGTAGACAAAGCATAGGCCTGAACTAGTTTCTGCAGGCGCACCGCCGGCAGAGTGGCCGACAGCATAATCACCGGAACTCCCATTATTGCGCACCAATTGAGCAAGCGCTCTATTATCGTGCTCATATAGACGTCATAAGCATGGACCTCATCGATGATTAACACTTTGCTGGCCAAACCCATAAGTCTCAATACCCCGAACCTGATTTTCAATGCAGCCATCATAGCCTGATCTATGGTTCCTACCGCCCAAGGGCTGAGCAGGCCCCGCCTTTGAGGCTGAAACCATTGCCTGGCCAGTTCTCCGTCGATTTCGGTATTGATATCCCGAGCGGGAATCAGTTCGTCCGCTAACCAAGCCATGCCATGGAGCAATTTGATGGGCTGAATAATGGAATTGTCGGTAAGGTAGGTTGATATTCTGCCGTACATTTGGTTGCTGGTGGCAGCAGTGGGTAAAGCAACATACATGCCCCCCAGACTGTTTTCATTAATCCATCTGGAGGCAATATAAACCGCGGTTTCAGTTTTACCTTCCCCCATTGGGGCTTCTATAATAAGCAATCCAGACTTTAATCCTTCGTTGCACCATTCTTCAGCGGTCTGTTGCAGACCTCTCATCGCATCAGGAGAAATCCTTGGCCAATAATCAGAAAAGTATACCTTGGTTCCACCGAAATCTTGATGGGTAAGACCTAGTCTCGATATTGTTCGTTGTGCCTCCTGAAGGCTTTCGTACATATATTCATGCCAGTCCAGTTCTGAAGGCGGTGGCTGGTATACTTCCGGATTAGATGCTAACCAGTCTGCAAGGATCAGCAAACCCGACAATAATGTGCCGCTCAGATCAGTGTGATCGGTCCGCCATTCTGATGTAAAATCAACCTGAAACAGGTCGGCCAGCAGATCTCGTATCGCCTTTTGCTGAGATCTCCAGAATTCCTGATTGCGAGCGTCGACCCGATGAATGCTGTTCTCTCGGTAATCGTTGCTCTTTCTTTGATGATGCTGGGCAAGGATATCATGCCACAGCCGACTGGAAGGTCTTGATAGTCCATGCTCATTCCGCAACCACTCTTGAACCTGCATCCCGGAATGATATTCATGATAATATGGCTGTTTATCGTCGCGTTGCAGTACACCTAACCGGGCCAACTCTTTGGTTATATCCAGGTTTGGTGCTTGTTGTTGGAATACTGGAAAGCATTTGCCCAGATCATGCAATGCAAACAAACAACCTATTTGTCTCAGTAAAATATCCTGATCCAATTTAGTTCGTTCAACCAATTGAGACAGTTGCGTCCTGTATAATGAATCCTGCAACAGCACCATGCCCATACAGCCTACATCGATCATGTGATGGACCAAAGAGTGTAATGGCTGGCTTTTTCCCCATAAGCGACCGAACAGTTCTTGCCTGCATTTTGGTTCTTCTGTCATAGTACTTTCCTGTCCTCTTCCGTATAATCACGTCGTTCTCTTGAGGTACCATTACTGTATGGTGGGTTGTTAAGCATTTCATACAAGTGAGTTACACCTTGATTGCCTACGACTGATAATAGTCTCAGTGTCAGCAGCGCATCGGCAAGTGCCCTATGAGAGGTGTGGACAGGTATCCCATAATACTTGCAGAGATTACTTAACGATCGTGAAGAGACTCCCTTTTGCAGCCATGAAATACCCGACAGGGTGCAATACCACTTGTAGTTAGACAAACGCGGGAACATCCTTACAATGAATCCATAGTCAAATCTCGCATTATGGGAAATGATCATATTTCCTTGGTTGAGTATTAATTCTATTTCCGTGCAATCAAATTCTTTTCCCTGGAGTTGTTCATAAGTAATTCCATGCACAGCTTTGGCCCGGGGGGATAATCGGCAAGTCGGTTGTCGAAGGGCTTGATAGGTGTTAACTACCTCCAAGACATCCATGGTAGATGTAAATCGAAACAAAACAATGCCTATCTCGATAATCTCATCACGTACCGGACTCAAGCCCGTAGTCTCCAGATCTATTATCGCCGCTATGTTTTGGTTTTGCGCCATGATATCACCTTCTAGTCCCTATGTTTTACTCAGCGTTCTGGTCTGCCATTTGTCCAAGCTCATTTAACCCTCCTTCCATTAGTTATTTGCATACCATTTACGTTAATCACCATATAACACTCCCCAGCTATTATTTCCATATCTTTTCTAAATTTCCTGCAATTTAGACATTTTTATTATTCATACGAAATCAATTTTTCCAATGTAGGCCACAGCATAGCTGATGGCCTCTTGGAGAAACGAGCGCTAATGGCGCATGCAAAAATCGCAGGCACTTTAAAATAGGGACTCCCCCACCGCACAAATTAACGCTTCACAAGGTTTATTAATAAGCCCTGCGAAGCGCTTTCTGTTGGGTTTATCTATGAATATTGCTGGATAGACTACCATAACACCAATTATGCGAACGGCTCGGATTTCGACCTATTGATTAGGGAATGATTTCTGGCCCTTTATGATACTATGTAAAGTTTTCTACGTGTTTGAAATTGTTCCAATTGAGCGTATAAAGGATCCGACGATAGCCGCAAAGCGCTCTGGCTGGTCTAAGTGAACACTGTGTCCGGCTTCCCGGATTTGTTGTGCTTGAAGTCTTGGATTAAGACGCTGCAGCTCTTTAGCAACAGCAGACGAAACCACGCCTTTATCGCCAAATACGATGAGGCTGGGAACGTCAATTGCACTCACTAACATCCTATAGTCGGGGTTCGGTGGCGTAAGAACGTCAAATGCGGCCATGCTTGTTTGCAGACGTGCTCGTGCGAACAGTTCAAGATTCTCTGCCGATCGATTAGGGTGTCTGTTCCGGGCGTCTGCCACCGCCTCATCCAATGACATATTAAGCATTCGTCGATGTTGATCGGCGACATCACTATCGCGAACTTCACGTTGAACTTTCGGACTCAAAAATGTGGGATCAGCTAAGATCAGGCCACGGAGCAGATTGGGTTTACGACTTGCCACCACAGCTGCAGTCATCCCCCCCATAGAATGTCCAAGCAGGATCGGAGGAGGAAGTTTTAGGGCATTTATTAAACCGGCAACATCATTTGCATGGTCTTCGTATCGGTATCCAAAGTCAGGTACACTCGAATTGCCATGTCCCCTGGCATCCGGCATGATTACGTCATACTCTTTCTCCAGAACGCGGGCTAGACTAGTCCAGCATATGCCATTAGCCATTAATCCATGTAGCATAATAACAGGCGGTTTGTGTCCCCCAGTTCTTGTGTAGTGTATGTTAATCCCATTTATCTCGCAGACCGCTGAGCTCCAGTGGGTCAAGGATTGTTTCCTCCAAGCTTAGAATTCGGGGTTTTATAGATTTAGAGCATACCGTCCGCTTCGGACTCCGCGGCGGTTGTAGTCAAGCGTGGATACCCCCGGCCTTTTCGATAATCAACTTGAATTTTTCTTCTGACAGATAACTATAGCTTTGCGGGACTGTGAACCGGGCACGGCAGGGTCCGATTCATGCCTGGCAACGATTACATATCTAAGGATTTACTTCGTTCCAATCCCCGCTGTGGTATTTATCCCCTGTGGATTTATGGTTATTTCGCTCGGATTAGTTTCCCAGTCTTGTGGAGACCCGGTATATGTATAGTTCGTAAGGTGATAAGCAATTCCAATAGTGTATCCATGAGTTATCGATATCTTCAGCTCGTCTTTATCTTTGGCAGCAGGTATTTGATTTAAAATTAGGTCACCGAGATTTTCTACTTCTGATGGTGATGGCATTTTCTTAACCCTAATTCCTACCTCTACTCTGGTTGTCTTTCCGCTTGCATTAGTAGTTACTCCGTTATATATATTGGCATCTTTCTCCTACTGATTAGAACCGAATAAATGATTTGTAAGTGCGAATAATACCAAAAAGCCATTAAACGGAGGTTCGCTGTGAGTAACCAATTGATATTATGGTCTTTACTGATCATACCAGTGGGGTCGCTTATATTTGTACCCGAAAAAGATATTAGACGATTTATGCCGGCAGCACTATTTACTGCGCTCACCAACATAATGATTGTTGATATGGGTGTTTCCTGGAACTGGTGGACTATTCAGGAGAGCATTTATCCCCTAAACCAAATTTTACCCCTGGCATTCGGCTTTTTGGCAACTGAAATCTGGATATTGAAATATACCTACGGTAAATTCTGGCTGTTTTTAGTCGTTGAAGTTTTATTAACGTTTGTTTTTATATTGTTAGTCCAACCCTGGTTAAGTCATCTGGGGATATGGGTAAGAATCAACGTCACCAATTTCTTAGCCTATGTGCCAGCTGTCCCTCAATTTCTTGCCATCTACCTTTATCAAATGTGGCAGGAGGACGATCTGTCTCTTGAAAAGATATTGTCTCCAAAGGTTAGTCCTCTAGCTAACAAGCCTTTCTTTAAGAATAAAAATGATAAAACAGATGATTAAGAATGCATAACCCCCACTAGATTTCACTCCTGCAAATTTCTCTGTCTGATATTTCCTACATTCCGGGATTTCGGCACTTTGTTTATCTATAATTGGAGCAGCGAGTACTGCCGAGGGATAAAATTTCTGTGTGTAATATTTGATACATTTCGAGATTCCAGAAATTTACCAGTATATAATTGGAAAGGAGCGTACGGAGAACTAATAGCAAGGAGGGATTTCTAGTTGAAGACACTGTTAAGCGAGGATCCGCTTTGGGGTAAGGCGGAGTGATGGCGGGGACCAATAGCGTGATCGCGTCAACGGCGCGGCCAGGCTCTATCGCCCACCTCGGCAACCAGCTCCTGAAAGCGCTGCCGCTGGCCCGCCTCAACCGTACCCAGCGGAATATCTGCTCATTTATGTGGCGCCGTACATATGGCTGCAACCGCACCAGGAATGTCATTTCGCTCAGAGAGTTCCAAGCCGCCTGTCTCTGTTGCAAGGAGTATATCGCCCGACAGATAAAAATCCTCATGAAGAAACGTATAGTCAGGCGGATTTTCGTTCCGGGACGGGCGCCCATCTATTTCCTTAATCCTGATGTCACTGATTGGGAGGAAGGCTGCATAGATCTTGATGCCCTGGAACATAACCACCAGTCCCCCGCCGTGAGTTGCGCGGCCGTTGAAATGACTGCCCTGCCGTCTGCTCCGGAAGCATCGGCCTCTGATGATAGCGAGACAGAAGTGGATGAATACAAGGACTCGATTGCGGATAACGATGATGTGCCGGTGAGGAACAAACCATTTTCCCAAGGCAGATGGCAGACAGATTATATCCCCCTCGACCTGAAAAAGACACGTCGGCCATTTGGTCAGGAGTTGAACTCTCGAACAACTCAGGAGTTGTCTTCCCGTGCAACTCAGGAGTTGTCTTCCCGTGCAACTCAGGAGTTGAACTCCCGTACAACTCAGGAGTTGTCTTCCTGTACAACTCAGGAGTTGTCTTTCCGTACAACTCAGGAGTTGTACTGCAGTACAACCCCCGCACATACTCTATCCCGCGCCGGGCCGTGAATAGCACCACTCCTAAAGACAGTATTAAAGACAATATTAAAGACAGAGTAAAGACAGTATTAAAGAAATATATAAAGACATTAAAGAAACAGAAATATCCCAATTATCTTGAGAGGCATATTGATGATTGTGGTATCAATACGCTATTGAGAACGAGATGGAAGTGAGAGTGTAGCGGGAGTGACTCGATAAGGCCTTCTTTGTTCAGCATAAGGTCATCTCAAGCAGCCTGACATATGACGCTGCTCGAGAAGAATCTTCGTGGCCAATCCCGCTTGCAGCAGGCCGACAAAAAGGAATATGACGTGCAGCGGGTCTATCAATCGCAGAATGATGCACTGGACCACGATGAATATGACCAGGGCCAAGCCCATTGTACTGCTGATATACGGCCAACAGTGTGATTGACGCGCAAGCATGAATATGCCGAAAAGGTTCCCCAGCCCGAGGACTGAAAACAGAATCAGGCCAGGGATCAGATAATTGCTGAAGGGCGAGTGTTGCAGGAGTTCGCTGGGCATGCCCAGGGGTGCCTGAGGATCGAGCATCCCTGCCAGGCCTCCCCCAATGGCTCCCACTCCGACCAGCAGATGGAGCAGGATAAGCAGTATCTTGGTTATTTTCATTTGCATTCTCCCGCTGCCATCTGGCCCTACTCCTTTAACCCAGATTCCGGTGAGGTTCTAAGACCTAGGCATCGTATGGATGGACTTGCGGGAAGAAGCCTGGGCCACCTCCAGCACCGCTTCGGCCATGGTGGGATGAATATGGATGGTGTTAATTATGCCGGAGGGCATCACCTTGTTGCGCATGGCCAGGGCGATCTCCGACACCAGCTCGCTGGCATGGGCGCCGATCACGTGCCCGCCCAGGATTTCTCCGGTCATGGTATTGACCACCAGTTTGGCCATCCCCTCTGAGGCGCCCAGGGCTTGGGCCATGCCATGAGACTGGAACGGATAGGTAAATGACTGGGCCGGGTATAGCCGCTTGGCTTCCTCTTCGGGCAGACCCACCGAGGCGAATTCGGGGAAGGTGTACAGGCAGCGGGGCACCACCCGGTAGTCCATGCTGTTGGGCAATCCGGATGTGTATTCGGCTACTATGATGCCCTCCATAAAGGCCACGTGAGCCAGCAGCCAGCCTCCGACTACATCCCCGGCGGCAAAGATATTCTTGACCTCGGTCTCCATGTATTCATTTACCGGGATAAAATCGCCGGCGTAATCGAGACCGATGTTTTCCAGGCCAATATCTGTGGTGTTGGGAACCCGACCCGCGGCCAGCACCACCATTTGGGCCGCATGGGTATCCCCGTTGGCTAAAGTGACCGTTACTCCATCCTGGGTTTGGGCCCTGGCCTCAACGCCAGTGGCGGAATGTATCAGGTTGATGCCCTGCCTCTTCATTATCTCCGCCAGGTAGGCTACGGTTTCGCGATCTTCTTTGGGCAGCATTTGTTCGCGCTCCTCCAGCACGGTTACCTGGCTGCCCAGGGCGGCCATGATGGAGGCGATCTCCAATCCTACTATGCCTCCGCCGATAATCAGCAGGGATTCCGGCAGCCTGTCTATATCAAGGATAGCCTCGCTGGTTACCACCCCGGGCAGGGGTTTGGCAAAGACGGGCGGGATTTTGGGACGGGATCCGGTGGCTATGACCATCTTGTTGCCTTTTACCACTGGTCCAGAATCGTTCACCCGTATTTCATGGGGGGAGATGAATTTTCCCCGGCCATTGTAGAGGGTGATCTTGTTGGCTTTGAAAAGATTGGCAACCTCCCCCCGCAGGAAGTTGACTATTCTGTTTTTCCGACCGATAATGGCGCTCATGTCGGGCCTGGCTTCAGATACCACGATGCCGTATTCCTTGGCCAGGCGCGCCTGGTTCAAAATCTCCGCTGAAGCCCTGATGGCCTTGGTGGGTATGCAGCCCTGGTTGAGGCACACTCCTCCCAGGTTGGTGTCTTCGATGACGGCCACCTTCTGTCCCAATTGGGCGGCCCTTATGGCCCCCTGGTAGCCGGCTGGCCCTCCCCCTAGAAACACCAGATCATAATCGTGCGCGGCCATTCTTGATTCCCCCTTTTAAGTTAGAGGATATGATAACGGTTGGACGATGAGGTCTGCTTCTTAAGTATGATTATAGTATAGGCGCTGTGAATCTCGGAAACAAGCTGAGCAATAACTTGGGGACAGGCCCCAAGTTATTCCATTTACAACAGCCCTCCAAGCCAGTGCCGTCCGGTCCTGCAACCACATTTGAGGGTCAATAACTTGGGGACAGGCCCCAAGTTATTGCAGCTCATGTATTACGTATAGAATGCTGGATGTTTGACAATAATTGATGGAAAAGGAAGGAGGGTCCATGTTGAACAACCAGATTGAAGCTGCGGTCAGCGATTATATTGCCAAGCTGGATGCCCAAATCGCAGTATGCGAGCAGGAAATCAAGCAACTAAGGTTCAAAAAGACCTGCATGGAGGAATTCTTCCAGGACCAGGCAGAAAAGCAGAAGGAAGACATCAAGGCCCGGCGCACGGAAATCTCCCCGGGGATGGCCAAGTTCATGGACGACAAGGACGTCACCAAGATCAATCTGTTCCTGCAGTTCCTGGACAAGTGCGGCGACGATCCGGCCCGAGCCAACATCCAGAAGGTGTTTCCCAAGCTTAATCATTATATCTACAACAAGAAACGCCGCCTGTGGAATTCGATCCCGGAATTCAAAGCGGACTTCGATGATTGGGTGGCCCGGAGAGGTTATTGGACCAATGCTGTCCCCCACCGCGAAGGTCATGAAGACGATCTCAATTATCCGATGATGGTAGTATCATAACCAACCGATTGGTTAAGAATCGTGCACCCCGGTCTTGCTGCGGCGGGACCCAGGGGTGCATTTTTATTTTGGGGATAGTAAGAGTTATCCACAACCCTTATAATGGGATGCAGTGAGAAATTATCGTGTAGTGCTCTAGTGACAGACCCAAAGGAGGAACCCAGGATGCGAGCCGTGGAGAAGAGAGAATCCCTAATAGTATTGCTTATTGTTGTTCCGGTGGTGCTGATGTTTGCATTTATGTCCAGTCGCGCGCCGGAAGTGGTTGTGATCGACCCGCCGCAGCCGACGATACTGGCTGATCAGGATTTGGTTTTAGGCCTGCCGGGCGGCAAAATAAAGGTAGGCAGCACCACCCGTGATGAAGTAATGGCCGTGTTGCCAAGTGGCCAGGATTTGGGCCGCAGCGGCATGTATCACCCCGCCGACATGGATCTGTATGTGACCATGTCCCGCAACGAAGAGGTGGTGGTCCGGCTGGATATCACCGATCCTGAGGTAACCACCTCGCGGGGAATCAAGCCCAATGACAGTTTCGACCAAGTGGTTGCCGAGTATGGTCCCAATTACACCCGGGCCTATGATACCGCTGCCCCGGAGAAATTCGATGCCTATTACGGCGGCGAGCAGTATGTGCTGTTTAAGGTGGAAGACAACGTGGTGAAGAAGATCATGATCGGCGGGCCGGTGGACCCGGCAGTTCAATTGGCCTTAGAACAACAAAAGAAATAGCCGCTAAGCAATAACTTGGGGACAGGCCCCAAGTTATTTCGTTTCTGACAGCCCTTCAAGCCAGTAACGTCGGGGCCTGCAACCACATTTGAAGGCAAATAACTTGGGGACAGGCCCCAAGTTATTAGATCTGTTTGAACAGGTTGACCATTTCGATGGCGGTGATGGCGGCATCGGAGCCTTTGTTGCCGGCCTTGGTCCCGGCCCGCTCGATGGCCTGCTCGATGGTGTCGGCGGTGATGATTCCATATATCACCGGGATGCCGGAATTCAGACCTACCTGGGCAATGCCCTTGGTGACTTCAGCCGATACATATTCGAAATGTGGGGTAGCCCCCCTTATCACTGCGCCCAGGCAGATGACGGCGTCATAATCGCGGGCAGCCATCTTCTGCGCTGCCAAAGGCATTTCAAAAGCGCCCGGCACCCAGGCGATGTCTATGGCATTCGAATCTACCCCATGCCGGGTCAGAGTGTCGAGGCAGCCCGACAGTAGCTTGTTGGTGATAAATTCATTGAACCGTGATACGATGACCCCGAATCTTTGGCCATCCCCGATTAGTTTTCCTTCAAATACATTCGCCATTTTGAACAATCCCTCCTAATCGCTTTTCTATCTGAACGGTCGGTACCGTTATTTGATGTTGGCAAATATATGCCCCATCTTGTCCCGCTTGGTCTGCAGATAATAGCGGTTCTCCGCCCGGGCGCACATCTCGATGGGCACCCTTTCCACAACCTCGAGATCATACCCTTCCAAGCCATGGATCTTTTTGGGGTTGTTGGTCATCATACGCATCTTGCGCACCCCCAGGTCGACCAGGATCTGGGCGCCGATGCCATAGTCGCGCAAATCTTCGGGGAAGCCCAGATCCAGATTGGCCTGCACCGTATCCCGCCCATTATCTTGCAATTTATAAGCCTTGATCTTGTTGATCAGCCCGATCCCCCGCCCCTCCTGGCGCATGTACAGGAACACGCCTTTGCCCTCCTGCTCGATCATGGTCAGGGCGGCTTCCAGCTGTTCACCGCAATCGCAGCGGTTGGATCCCAGCACGTCCCCGGTCAGGCACTCGGAGTGAACCCGCACCAGGATGGGCTCTTCCTCGTCCCATTCCCCTTTTACCAGGGCGATATGTTCCTTGCCATCCAGCACGGATTGGTAAGCTACGGCGGTGAACTCTCCGTATTTGGTGGGCAGTTTGGTATCCTCCACCCGAATCACCAGCTTTTCCTTGCGGCGCCGGTACTGGATCAGGTCAGCAATAGTCACTATTTTCAAATCATACTGGCGGGCAAATTCGAACAGCTGCGGCACCCGGGCCATACTACCGTCCGGATTCATTATCTCGCAGATCACGGTAGCCGGGTAAAGTCCGGCCAGTTTGGCCAGGTCCACCGATCCCTCGGTGTGGCCGGCACGCCTCAACACTCCGCCCTTGCGGTAGCGCAGCGGAAAAATATGTCCCGGCTTGCGGAATTCCAGCGGTTTGCTTTCCGGGTCGATCAGGGCCCTGATGGTGGTCGCTCGTTCAAAAGCCGATATCCCGGTTGTGGTGGAAATGTGATCGACCGAGACGGTAAAAGCGGTCTCATGATTGTCGGTGTTTTCATTCACCATCGCCTGAATCTCCAGCTCGTCCAAACGCTCGCCGGTCATGGGCATGCAGATCAGGCCCCGGGCGTTGCAAGCCATGAAATTAACGATCTCGGGGGTGCATTTCTCGGCGGCGACGATCACATCCCCCTCGTTTTCGCGGTCTTCGTCATCGACCATGATGAGCATCTTGCCCTCTCGGATATCCTTGATGCCTTCTTCAATCGTGTTAAACATGGTTCTCTCTCCTTTATATCAAGCGATATTCTATATAAAGCCGTTTTCGGCCAGGAACTCAGAACTCAATTTGGAGGCCGCCTTGTGGCCCTTCCATTTCAGTAGTCTCTCCACATAGCGGCCGATTATATCGGCCTCCAGGTTGACTGTCGCACCGGGTTTCTTGAACCCCAATGTGGTCATAGCAGCGGTATGGGGTATGATCGAAACTGTGAAGCTGTCAGTTAAAACATCCACCACCGTCAGGCTGATCCCATCGATGGCGATGGAGCCCTTGGCAACCGTGTATTTCAAGACCTCCGGCGGCGCCTGGATCCTCAGCACCCGGGCGATGTCCACCACCTGTGCCTCTACCAGGGTTCCTACTCCGTCCACGTGGCCCTGCACCAGGTGCCCGCCCATCCGGTCACCCAGACGGGCAGCCCGCTCCAGGTTGACCTTCTGGCCGCTGCTCAATTCCCGTAGGTTGGTCTTGGCCAGGGTCTCGGCCATCATGTCCGCGCTGAAATGGGTGCGGTCGAAACTGGTTACGGTCAGGCATACTCCATTGATGGCGATGCTGTCGCCCAGTTTTACGTCCTCCAGCACTTTGTCAGCCTGAATACTGATCTGGCTGGAATTGCTGCCGCGCTTTAACGTCAGCACCGTTCCCAGTTCTTCGATAATGCCAGTAAACATCTTCTCACCACTCCTTGAGGTTTCCGCTAATCAAAATATCGGATCCGAACGTCTGCATCTCTATCGATTTGAGCAGCCAGGCCTCCTGCATCAGGGCCAGTCCCTGTCCGCCTACCGGGGTGGGTGCCTCCCGCCCGCCAATCAGTTTCGGGGCTATAAACCAATAGACTTTGTCCACCATCTCGTGTTCGAGCAGGTAGCCATTGATCTCCCCTCCGCCTTCCACCAGGACGCTGCAAATCTCCATCCGCCCCAGGATCCGCATTACCTCCTCCAGGGGTACGATATCAGGCGGACAATCCAAACGAATGACATGGAGCCCCAACCTCTCCATCTTCAACTGGGTACGGGGGTCGGCCTGGTTGGAACAAAACACCAGGGTCCGCTGCCGCCGCGCGGTGCGGGCGATATTGCCGTCCAGGGGCATTTGCAGCCGGCCGTCGATGATTATCCGCACCGGATCCTGCACGTCCTTGACCTGCAACCGGGTATTGAGGAGAGGATCATCCTTGAGGACCGTGCCGATCCCGACCAGGATACCGTCATAAATGTTGCGCAGCCGGTGGACCTCTTGCCGGGCACTGTCACCGGTAACCCACCGGGAATCGCCGCTGTAGGTGGCGATCTTGCCGTCCAGGGTCATGGCGGTTTTAAGCGCTATCAACGGCTGCCCGGTTTGGATATATTTCCAGAACACCTCATTCAAACGCCGGGACTGCTGTTCCAGCACTCCGGTTTCGACCTCGATCCCGGCCTCCTGCAGCTTGCGGAGCCCTTGGCCGGCCACCTTGGGATTGGGATCCAAAGCGGCGATCACTACCCGGGCCACTCCCGCTGCAATCACCGCATCGGCGCAGGGCGGGGTGCGGCCGAAATGGCTGCATGGTTCCAGGGTCACGTAGAGGGTTGCCCCCCTGGCTTGATCGCCAGCCTGTTTTAAGGCATGGATCTCGGCATGGGGGGTTCCCGCCTGGTGATGATAACCTTCCCCGATCACTTTATTGTCTTTGACCACCACCGCCCCTACCATAGGATTGGGGCTGGTACGACCCCGGGCCAACACTGCCAGCTCCAAGGCCTGCTGCATAAATTGTTGATCCGCATTTTTCATAATACTTATACCTCTATTGCCAAGTCCTCCAGCAGAGGAACCATTAGCTGAATTAAAAAAACCCCGATAATGATATCGGGGTTTTATTGAGCAGAAAATACGAGCATCCATACCGGGTCAGGCCGCCTCAACGCAACCACCCGCCATCGGCCCTTCTTCTCCCATCCAGACTGTAACTGTCGGCCCCGGAATCTCACCGGATCCTGCCCTAAGGCTCGCGGGCTATACCGCCGATAGGGAATTCCACCCAACCCCGAAGAAAGGAAGCACTCCTATATATTGCGACGCTATTAGCATATTATCTTAGCATTAACGACATTATGAGTCAATGCCGGTCTAATTCGTCTTGCCTTTGATCTCCTCGTCGATAATCTGTTTGATCTCGTTGACCATGATCCCGCCGGCGAATTTGGGCGTCCCATTGATTAGGGTGATCGGATAAGGATAGCCCATCTGCAGGACTTGGGCCATGGTCGGGTAATTGCCCAGACCTTCCTTGTCCACGTCCACATATTTGACTTCCACTTTGTCTCCATAGGCCTGCTTGAGGTCGTCGGACAGTTTGGATGTTGCTTCGGTGTAATCGATAGTTGTACCACAACTAGCTGCAGCAGCGCAGTCGCTCGTACAGCTTCAACCGCCGCCCATGACCTGGGTGCCTTGCAGCACTTCTACCAGGATCTTGTCTTGGTTTGCCATAATAATTTCTCCTTTTAGATGTATTTCCATATACCATATCTCATCATACCAAGGCCGGTGGGCGAATTCAACTGCCGCTCAACCGGTCGGGGTTGGAGTATAGCCTTAGGTTATTCCGACTATTTCCGACACCGGTCTGTCTCTGGCTAGACCTTTTGGGGTTCGGGATAATCCTGCCCTTTGGTATCTACCGTCATTTTCTTGATGCGCTGTTCCTGGCGGGGCCGGTCATTACGGTCCCGGGAAACGCTGGCTATGGCATCGACTACCTCCATCCCCGCAGTCACCTTGCCAAAGGAAGCATACTGGCCGTCCAGATGAGGCGAATCGGCATGCATTATAAAGAACTGGGAGCCGGCCGAGTCAGGCATCATGGAGCGGGCCATCGATAGTACTCCCCGGGTATGCTTGAGGTCGTTCTTGAAGCGGTTATGGCTGAACTCCCCTTTTATCGAATAACCGGGGCCGCCCATCCCGGTCCCCTGCGGGTCTCCGCCTTGGATCATGAAACCAGGTATCACCCGGTGAAAAATGACCCCATCATAGAAACCCTTCTTGATCAGACTGATAAAGTTATTGACCGTGTTGGGAGCAATCTCGGGATAGAGCTCGGCGGTGATGGTCTGGCCGTTTTCCATTTCGATGGTGACGATAGGTAATTGGCTCATGTTTATCTTCCTTTCCATTGGTTACTCATTTAGAGTAAATGCATTTAGATATTTTACCCTCTCCTGCCAGCTTTAGTCCAGCATATATGACCAGTTTCAATCCGGCTGGCAGGCAGCCTCATCAACCTGGTCAACCCAGCACCAGATACTCCTTGATGTCGAACTTCGCCAGCACTTCTTCCAGGCAACTTTCCCGCACGCATATGGTCAGGTCGTTGCCGGTTCGCAGGACCCGAGTCAGGGTCGCCGCAAATCCGCGGCCACTCAGTTCCAGGGGGCCAATCTCATCGATGAAGATTTCGCCTCTGAATCCAGCCGCCATCAGGTCTTCAATTATCGAATCCCCCAGTTCAAAACCGGCTTGGGCAAAAATAAAACGGTCAAATTGAAAGGCGGGGACGAATTGACCGGTATATTCTTCCTGCAGCAAAGCCAGGGGGGCGGTTCGCCCATCGGCCAGGGAGCATATTTGGTAACCCTGGAACCGGTCCCCTATATATATTTTTGGGGAGATAAAACCGGCCGCGGTATTGGGCCGGCAGGCAGCATAGCGTCGCTGCATCCGGGTGGTCTTGCCGGAATCGATAGGACCGGATACGATGCGAATCATATCAGAAATTGGGTGCCCAGGGCCAGGATAAAAGCCCCGGCAGCCCAGTGGGGCTTGGCTTCAAGCTGCAGCTTGAAGTGCCCCCAGCGCAGGAAGGCATAGATTATGATGCTGTTGACGACGCTCTCCAGGATGACGAAGCGCAGCGAGACCAGTATTCCATCGGTGACCAAGGCGGCCGGCAGCCCAAAGCGGGATATTACGAAGAGATAACCCAGGAATACTGTCCGCCAGCCTGCACCCATAAAGAAAGCGGCCGGCCAGGTGAGGGTTTGCCCCCGGGTACTATATATATGGAAAAAACAGGCAACCACGATTCCTTCCAGCAATATGCAGATGGCCGGGTTTATGATTCGAATCGGTATGTAGACCGGCAGCAGGAAGTCTATCATCTTGATGGCGGCGGCGATGATTGCGATATGGAATATTGACCAGCTCCGCCCGGTGGAGTCGACGACTTTTTTCATGAAGAAAAATGCGATGGGAAACATCAGAAATCCTGGCAATCCCGGTATGGCAATGGCGGCCAGGTGCAAGAGGTTGCCCAGGCTGGCTTCGGCGATCCCCCACAGGGATCCCCAGAAAACGATGGTGGCCAGATAACGTTTCATTTCATCAACTCCCTGGTTAAATAATTTTCCAACAGACGCAGGGATACCTCTCGCCGGTACCGCTGGGTCGAGCGCACATCGTCCACCGGACTCAGAAGTCCCTGATATATGGTTGTGACCGTCGGAATGACTGCCTTAAGCCCGCTGGCATCCAAACCGGCCAGCAACCCTTCGGCGGCTGGACTCCGCACCACTGTCGGCGCCACCGCCCCTAAGGCAATCCTCACCCAATGGATGCGCTGCTTATCGTAATCGGCAGCCGCGTAGAATGATACTTTGGATATGCTGTTGGCCTGGCGCTGGCCCACTTTGCGATAGTAATGGGTCCGGCACTTGATCAGGGGAATCTCGATGGCGGTCAGCAATTGGTCCGGCTCTAAAATAGTCCGGCCCGGACCGCTGATGAATTCGCCGATGCTGACGGTTTGCCGCCCCCGGACCGACTCCAGATGAAGGCAGGCATCGAGAGCATAAAGCATCGGCAGGCTGTCCCCGGCCGGCGAGGCGTTGCAGATATTCCCACCCAGGGTAGCCAGATTGCGGATCGGCGGGGAGGCCATCTGGGCGATGGGACTCTTGATATGTTCAGGTACTAGAGGGTGTTCCAGGATTGCCGCCAGGGTGACGGCCGAGCCTATAAACAACCGCTCGTCCCGGATTTCTATTCCCTGCAGTTCCGGCAGGTGGCCGATCAAAACCACGGGACGATCGAAATGCGGGACCACTCCGCTCCAAGTCTTGTGCCTGACCATCAGGTCGGTGCCGCCGGCCAGCACGGTTGGTTTGGTGTCGGCTATGATACGCAAAGCCTGGGCCAAATCGGAGGGCCGGAAGGTGTTTACCATAGTCCCCCTCCTTTCCGGGCCGCTTCCAGGACGGCCTCCACGATCATCCCATAACCGGTGCAACGGCAGATATTGCCGGCCAGCCCTTCGCGAACCTGTTTTTCGGTGGGATAGGGATTGGCTGACAGGATAGCCTCCGCGGCCATGATCATGGCCGGGGTACAGAAGCCGCATTGGACTCCGCCCGCCTGGGCGAAACACCGCTGCAACAAATCGAAGCGAGGGGTGGAACGCAACCCCTCGATGGTGATGACCTGACGGCCGGCCACCGAGGCAATGGGGACCAGGCAGGAATTGACCAATCGGTTGTCGAGCAGCACCGAACAGGTGCCGCACTCCCCTTCCCCGCAGCCTTCCTTGGTGCCGGTCAGCTGAAGGTCGTCGCGCAGCACATCCACCAGCCGTTTCAAGGGATGGGTGGAGAGAGTTACGGGCTGGCCGTTGAGCTTAAATTTGATCGTCGTCGTCGCCACTATGCATCAACTCCATAATGTATTCCGGAGTCAGCGGTATTTTCTTCACCTTACGGCCAATAGCATTCTGCACCGCCAGGGCCAAGGCCGGAGCTGCGCCCACCAGGGGCAGTTCACCCAGCCCCCGGGCCCCGAAAGGACCATCCGGGTAGGGATTATCCTCTATCAAACGGCTATGCACGGTGGGAAAATCCATGGAGGTAGGAATTATATAATTGGTCAGATTGGTCTGCCGCAAACGTCCTCCGATGGCCTCCAGCACTTCCATACCGCCGTAACCGAGGCCCTGTACCACGCCGCCCTCGATCTGGCCCTGAACGATCTTGCGGTCGATGGGGGTGCCGATGTCATAAACGGCCCAGATCCCGGTGACCTCCACCGAACAAGTGAGCGGATCGACCTCCGCCTCCACCACCTGGGCGCCCCAGGAGTAGTCCAGATAGGCGTTGCCGTCCAGTTTGACCTTGTCCCAGTGCAGTTCGGCTGGGTATTGGAAATCCCGGTGCAGATCCAGCTCCGGCTCCTGCCAGCGGGTTTTCATCTCCGCGGCGCAATCAGCCAGTAAGCGACCCACGATCATTATGGTGCGGGAGGCCACGGTGGGCCCCGAATCGGGTGCGCTCGAGGTATCGGGGTAATTATGGGTCACTTGTTCCACAGGTATGTCTAATGTCTGGGCCACGATCTTGCGCAGGGTGGTCAAGACCCCCTGCCCTATTTCGGTGCTGGATACAAATATCTCTACCCGCTCATCAGGGTATTTTCTCAGGCGCACCTGGGCCTTGATGATATCCTGTTCCCCGCTGCCGGTGAATCCGCAGCCATGGAAGAAGAAACTGCAGCCCAGGCCCCTAAGCTTTCCGTCAGCTTGAGAATAAGCCGGGAGCTTGCTGCGATATCCGGACAAGTCCTCCACTTCGGCGGCGATCCGTTCCAATATTATGTCGTTGCGAAGAAGTCCGCCGGTGGAAGAGGTATCGCCTTGGTGGAGGAAATGCCGGCGTTTGAATTCAATAGGGTCCTGGCCCAGGCGGCGGGCGATGTTTTCCATATGCACCTCCACCGCGAAAAAGGCCTGGGGTCCTCCGAAACCCCGAAAAGCGCCGCTGACCACCTTGTTAGTGGCATAAGCCCGTCCGTGCACCTCCAGGTTGTTTATGTTGTAAACCCCGTTGGCGGAGAATATCATCCTCTGCAGCACCACGCTGGACAGGCCGGCATAGGCGCCCCCGTCCGCTTTTACCTCGATCTGGCGGCCGATGACATTGCCCTGTTGGTCCAGGTAGCTGCGATATTTGATGATGGCGGGATGACGTTTGGTGGAACAGATGATATCCTCCTGGCGATCATAAACCAGTTGCACCGGCCGGCCACTCTTGATGGCCGCCAGGGCGGCGTGCACCGCCGGAATAGAGGGGAATTCCTCCTTGCCCCCAAAGCCTCCGCCGGTTGGCAGCTGCACCACCCGGATCCTTTCTTCGGGCCAGCCGAGGGCGTTGAGGAGGGCATCGGTGATGTAATAGGGGCATTGGATGGAACCATATACAGTGATGCGCTCGTCGGCATATACGGCCAGTACCGCCTGGGTTTCCAGGTATAGTTGTTCCTGGCAGCCGGTCTCGAATTGTTCCTCGATACACTGGTGGGAAGCGGCGATGGCAGCGGCCAGGTCACCTTTGGAGTAGCGGTATTCGACGAACCAGGGCTTGTCGCCACAGATAAAATCAGCCGCCCGGCTCTCCGCAGCGGCAATGTCCAGAACAGGATCCAGATCTTCGTACTGGACCTGAATGGAATCGATGATCTGCAGGATGGTGGCCTTGTCCGGTCCCACTACCAGCAATATCGGTTCACCTATGTAATTAACCACATCCCGGGCTAAAAAAGGCTGGTCATCATAAACGATAGGAACCACGTTCTGGTTGGGAATGTCGTGTTGATCGACGATATAGTAATCCGGCGGCAGCTCCGGTATGCTAATCGCGGTGATACGGGCCCGGGGCCGTTCGGAGCGCAAGGTACGTGCATAAAGCATGCCGGGCATCTTGATATCAGCGCAATATTGGGCCTGCCCGCTGACCTTGTCATCAAAATCGAAACGTTTGATGGGTGTGCTGATATCGTGCACTTACAATCCCCCCTGCGCGGCCAGCCAGACCTTGGCCTGTTGATAATCCTCCATGGTGTCGATATCGATCAGGATCCCGGGGCAATCCACGTCCAGTATGTATGGTTTTTGGCGGATCACATAATCCCTTAGGGTGGCGGTGTTGGGCTGAGATAGAATATCATCGATCGCAGTGCTCCGGAAAAGGACCGGGTGACCGGTTCGGCCCTCGTAAGCGGGCACCACCACCGGGGCATCGACCTCCAGCAGGGCTTGGTAAACCCAGCTGCTGACCAAAGGATAATCCCCGGGCAGGAAAAAGAAACGTTCCGCGGTAATCAGAGGCAAACCCGTCTTTATGGAAGAGAACATGCCTTGGTCATAGTCGCGGTTGTCCACCATCTCGACCTTGGACCAGGTCTCCAGTACCGGGCGGAGCAGGTGGCCCCGGTGTCCCGTTACCACAATGATGCGGGAGCACCACGATTCCATGGGGGCGACCGCCCTTTCGATAAGGGTCCGTCCCTCCAGGTCGAGCAGCATCTTGTATTGTTCCCCGGTCCGCCGGGAGCGGCCCCCTGCTGCGATCAAACCCTCAACCATATCGGCCTCCGGGTGGGTGCTTTATTTAGCTTATTTTACCCTGTCCGGCCAGCTTGAGTCCAGTAAACAGGCCGGGATGCAGGGGGATGGTTAGAGCCAACTGTTAAACGTCGGTTTTGCGGATATAGGGTATGCATAGTATGCTGGCTTCCACGCTATCCTTTAACGTCCGCCCGTATGCCATGCATGCCCCGGAGCAACTCTCAACTTGTTCAATGGCCCCCCTGATCAACCTGTTCGACCTGATCAACTGTCATCTCAAATCTTTCCTTGATATCTTACTAATCAAAGAACTTAATGTAACCGAGGGTAATGGCGGTTATCTTGCTGGCCTCAGTCAGGTTGTCGTTGCTGCGCTCCCGGTTCTCCATGCTGGAGAATATGAGCAGTATATCGGGTTCAGTCTTGAACCAGCCGGTCAGTACATCGGGGCTCTGGTTGCCCACCCATTCCGGGTATTTCAGCCGGTATTTCTCCAAAGCGGCGATGGAGGCATCCCCCACCTTGACTCCTTGCTCGGTGGGATACTCGGGAGCAAAGACGTCGATCTGCAGAACCTTGCCGGTGGTCTTGCCGATCACCAGGTCACAGCCCTTATAGGACCTTATGGCAAAACTCTCACCGAAGTACCCGCCTTCTTCCCGCAATTCTTCGGTGAATTGCTGTCCCAGGAGTTTTTCCACCTCGGCGACGGTCATGCCTAGTCTAATGCCCCCCAAGGCTTCCAGGCTCTGTCCCAGGCTGGCTGGATCCGGTTGGGTCACCGGCGGCGGCGATGGCTCCGGACTGCCTCCTTGACCAGGCGGCGGTGCCGGGGTCTCATTCTTGGGCGCTTCGGCACATCCCCAAGCCCCCAGGGCCAAAACCATGACTAATATGAGTGATGCCAGTCTTCTCATAATCATTCCTCCTTATAATCGGAATTACATTTTGGCTCTGTGGGTTCTTTCATTCCGCGGTGACCATGCCCCGACCGGGTTGAAAATCTGTATGATTGGGCCAGCCATCCACGTATTGTCTCGTCCAGGTCTTCCCGGGTGTTAATGGCTACGTGATGAGTCCACCACTTCTCTCCCCTCCCGGTACCAGATTAAGTCAGCACCCATTTGTGCAAATGCACCGCGGTCGTCACATAAACCAGCTTGCCATTCCAGACGATCTCCACTATCACGGTATGGTCATGCTGTTGGGCAACGAAAGTGACCATCTCCTCCTCTGCGGATCTCGAGGGAGTCACGGCGATAATGTTATATCCCAGGCGAGTAAACTGATCCTGGTAATAAGCGATTACATCCTCATAGTTGTCCGGGGATCGGGTCTCGATAATGTAACCTTTACCGGTTTCAAAAATCTCTTCATGACTCTTGACAATCTCTCCCTCGGCAATTGGCACGGTGAGGGGCAGTTTTGGCGGTCGATTGGCTCCAAAATCGCTGGGATAATACCACCAGGCAATGATCGCACCCAGCAAGATTACGATCACCGCGCTCCATTTTTTCAGCATTTGTTCACGCTCCCAAAGGTCAGTGGGGGGTTGCTACAGTCACCTGGAACTAAACATGTTTATATAATCCCTTTTTATAATCCCTTATTTTCGGCCTTGAATGCAACCCTTGAATTCGCTTCTATTTGCCCCCCATTTGCGTCATAATGATAAAAATTATGACGAGGTGAGAAGATTGCTTAAGGATTTGGTCATTCGCAACCGCACCTGCCGCCGCTTCCACCAGGAACGGCCGGTATCTCTGGATACCTTGAAGGAACTGGTCGACTTGGCTCGTCTGGCGCCTTCCGGCTATAATCGCCAGGGTCTTAAGTATATCCTATTCAACCAACCGGAATGGACTGACCGCATCAATGATTGCCTTACCTGGGCGGGCTATATCAAAGGCTGGAAAAGCCCCCCGGAAGGAGAAAAACCGTCTGCTTTTATAGTTATGGTGCGGGATGTGGGATTGGGCCCCATGCTGGCCCAAGACCAGGGATTTGCCGCCATGTGCATCCTGCTGGGAGCAGTGGAAAGAGGCCTGGGAGGATGTTTCCTGATTGCTGTGGACAAGACACGACTCAGAGCGGTGCTGGACCTGGGGGACGGGTATGAGATCGAAGCGGTTGTGGCCATTGGTCATCCCAAGGAGCAAATCGTCCTGGAGGAAATGGGCGCGGATGGAGATGTACGCTACTGGCGCGATGAACAGGGCGTCCATCATGTGCCCAAGCGCAGTTTGGCGGATATCATCCTGACTATCCCAGGTGGAGGGCGTCAGGATGCATGATCAGCCCAATCAATAGGAGGCTTCATTTAGCTTTATAGGGCAGGCCCATATAGCCCTCGCCGCTTTCCAACTCGGTCAGCATGATATTGAGTCTCTTCATTCGGGTCTCTTCCCGCTTGCCCCGGGTAATCCAGCCGATATAGTCATTGCGCTGGTAGGGAGGACGCTGTTGGTACCTTTCCATCAGGTTGCGTTCGGTTAGGGCCTGCAGAACATAGTCAGGGATCGGATGCAGATCTCGTTTGAGGGCCACGGGTCTCTTCTCCTTCCAATTGAGTTCGGCTTCAAGGTACGACTGGGCGGTTGTTTGGGTCTCGAAAATGGATGCCGGCCCGGGTTCAGAATCCCGGACCGGCGTTTTATTCAGGTGAGACCGTCTATTTTCTGAAGAGTTTTCCCAGCAAGCCGCCCACATCATCGATTATACTGCCGTCGTTGTCGGCATCCAGGAACTTGGACGCCAAACCCATCAGATTGCCGCCCCCCGATTTCCCCAGCATCCCGGTCAGCTGGGAGGTCATATCGGCAACCCCGCCGGCATCCAGACCCTGCTGTTTCTTTTGGGTGCCCATGATGCCCAGCAGCAGAGGGGCTAGTTGGGACAGCAGATTGCTCACCTGGCTGCCATCCAAACCGGTCTGCTGGGACAGGTTGTTCTGCACCCGGCTGCTCTTGTCCGAGAACATATGGCCCAAGATCTTAGAACCGTCGTTGGCGTCCACGTTGTTCAAAAATCCGGATATGTCATCGAGATTATCGATCTGGTGCTTGTCCAGCGCACCGGCCAGGGATTGGGCTCCCTCTGGATTGCTGGCATTGCGGTTTAAAGCCTCTAGCATGGTGGGCAAGCCCAATTGGGCCAGTTTCTGCACTTGATCGGGACTGGCACCTACTTTGCCGCTTAATTGATTAAGTACATCGGGATTGTTCAACTGGTTGGTAATCAGGTCAAGAATATTCATTTGATCCCTCCTCCTCCTTAGTTGTCGGTACTTTTGACGACCTTCGCGCCTTAGCTGGCCCTGTCTTAATTCTACAACACATTCTGTTATAATTATAGAAGCGGCGGCCAACCCCGTCCGACAGCCATACATATTATGTGAAATAGGAGTGATTCCGATATGGATAACAAGTTATACATCGCCAAGGGTGAGAATCCATTGTACCTGCTCCCCCAGATGGCCAACCGCCATGGCCTCATTACCGGGGCCACCGGTACCGGCAAGACCGTCACCCTAAAGGTAATCGCCGAATCCTTCAGCGCTATCGGCACTCCGGTATTTCTCACCGATATCAAGGGTGACCTGGCCGGCCTGTGCTCTCCCGGG
>ENA-UOUL01001514-UOUL01001514.1-bioreactor-metagenome-genome-assembly--contig:-NODE-1514-length-31847-cov-3.953132_pt1 | contig 31847 bp, 24 predicted proteins | sample MGYA00249838_ERZ747220 | MGnify/ENA primary metagenome ERZ747220 (study PRJEB28778, sample SAMN05720191) | bioreactor metagenome | isolation source: Anaerobic biogas reactor | place: USA:Washington... | reverse complement strand
GTGGAAAGCAAAGTACGAGGAGCCCGTGGGGCCGGATACGGAGGGCCTGCCGGCGTTACCGGCGGGGTGGGTGTGGACGACGGTGGAGCAGGTTGGGGAGGTGATAGGTGGCCTGACAAAGAACCAGAAACGGGCAGATTACCCCCTGCAGCTTCCGTACCTGAGGGTGGCTAACGTCTACGCAGACGAATTGAGACTCGATGAAGTTGAAATCATTGGCGTCCAGGAGACCGAATTGGCGCGGACCCTGCTAACGCAAGACGACCTTCTGGTAGTCGAGGGAAACGGCAGCATTGACCAGATAGGACGGGTGGCTGTTTGGGATGGCAGCATCGGTACGTGTGTGCACCAGAATCACATTATCAAAGTACGCTTGGTGCACCCGGAGATGTCACGTTATGCTCTCTGGTGGCTTCTGTCGCCACGGGGGAGGAGGGAGATCGTCAGGGTCGCGAGCTCGACTTCGGGATTGTACACACTGAGTCTTTCAAAGGTAGCAGTATTGCCCGTTCCTCTCGCTCCGCAAGCCGAGCAGCGGAGAATTGTCGATGGGATCGACTTCATAATGTCATTGTGTCGTGCACTAGCTAACGCCGGTCGCGACAACTCTATCCGCGCTGATCGCCTCCGCCAGTCGATCCTGAAGCGAGCGTTCGAGGGGCGGTTGGTGCCGCAGGATCCGGACGACGAACCGGCGTCGGTGCTGCTGGCGCGGATTCGCGGTGAGGCGGAGGCCGAGGTGACGCCGACGCAGGACCGGTTGCCGGGAGTATGAGGGCCGTGGCGAATGTCGCCCGCGTAGGGGCGCAGCATGCTGCGCCCCTACCGGCGCCCCTACCGGCGAGGCGCAAACCCGCCGGAATGCCTGCGTGCCTGCCATCGATGCGCGGCAGCGGCGAGAATGTCGGCGCCGCTGCCCTGGATTGCCCGGGCTGTAGCGGGATGGCGTATGCCCCAACCGCTAACGTGCCCCTTGCGCGGGTTCGGCGTTCTGCCGTAGGGGCGCAGCATGCTGCGTTCCTACCGGCGCTCCTACCGGCGCCCCTACCGGCGCCCCAACAAGGTACGAGGGGGGACAGCACGAATGATGCAGCCGGCCGGCGCGCGGAAGCCGGCCGCACGGTCCCTTTGGCCACGCATCACGAAACAAGGTAGACGCGGTCTGGTCACCACGAAAGACGCAGCACGCGGGTTGCGAGGAGGTCAATCATCACATGCCCTATGATCGCGAACTCCATCATCGACGGTCGATCCGTCTCCGGGGATATGACTACACGGCTGCCGGGATGTACTTTGTGACGATTTGCGTGCAGGATCGGGCGTGCCTGCTGGGCAATATCGTTGACGGGAAGATGAGATTGTCCACATTCGGCCAGGTAGCGGACCGGTGTTGGCAAGCCATCCCGGACCATTTCGCTGATGTGTCGCTCGACGCCCACGTTGTGATGCCGAACCACGTGCATGGAATCATCGTGATCCAAGGCAGCGCGGCCGCGAACCGCGCGTCTGCGTCCCCGGCGGAGGTGCCGTCTGCGGCAGACGCGCATGTAGGGGCGCAGCATGCTGCGCCCCTACATGCGCCCCTACATGCGCCCCAACAGGGGAGTCGGGCACAACCGTCGCAGGCCAACGGACCTCGGCACACATTGCCGACTGGGGTTGCGCCGAGGTCTTTGGGCGCGATCGTGCGGGCCTTCAAAGCCGCGGTGACGCGCGAGGTCAACGGTATACGCGATGCACCTGGTGCGCCACTCTGGCAGCGGAACTTCTGGGAGCACATCATCCGCAATGCGGACGAGTACGAGCGCATCTACACCTACGTTATTTCGAACCCGGGCCTCTGGAGGGAAGATGTCCTCTACGCGCTGGGCGAGGAGGGCCTGAGCCTTGAATGAGCAACCATCGACCATCGTCCAGCGCCTGTGGAACTACTGTAACGTGCTGCGAGACGACGGGGTCTCGTATGGCGACTACGTCGAGCAACTGACGTACCTGCTCTTCCTGAAGATGGACGATGAGCAGGTCGAGGTCTTCGGGAAGCAGAGCGCGATCCCGGCCCAGTACAACTGGGACAGCTTGCGGCGGCTGGAAGGGGCGAAGCTGGAGGCGCATTACCGTGAGGTTCTGGAGGCGCTGGGCAAGGGCTCGGGCCTGATCCCCGTGATCTTCCGCAAGGCGCAGAACCGCATCCAGGACCCGGCGAAGCTCCGGCGCTTGACTACGCTGATTGACGAAGAGACGTGGTCGGGCCTCCAGATGGACGTGAAGGCCGAGATCTACGAGGGGCTGCTGGAGAAGAACGCGCAAGATGTGAAGTCGGGCGCGGGGCAGTATTTCACGCCGCGGCCCTTGATCCAGGCGATGGTCGACGTGATGCAGCCGGCGCCCGACACGCGGATCTGCGACCCGGCGGCGGGGACCGGTGGGTTCCTGATCGCGGCGCGGGACTACATCGCGCGCCACCACCCGCTGGATCGTCTGCAACAGGCGCACCTGGCCCACGAGGCACTGCACGGCTGGGAGATCGTGGACAACACGGCGCGGCTCTGCGTGATGAACCTCTACCTGCACGGCGTCGGCGCCAACGGCGGGGCGGAGGGGGCGGGACGCAGCCCGATCCACGTGGACGACGCACTGCGCAGCCACCCGGGCGAGTACTTCGACATGGTATTGACCAACCCGCCCTTCGGGAAGAAGTCGAGCGTGACGTATATCACCGACGAGGGCGAGATCCGGCGCGAGACGCAGACGATCACGCGGCAGGACTTCTGGACGTCGACGAGCAACAAGCAGTTGAACTTCGTGCAGCATGTGCGCAGCATCCTGGAGATCAACGGGCGGGCGGCGGTCGTGGTGCCCGACAACGTGCTCTTCGAGGGCGGCGCGGGGGAGACGGTGCGGCGCAAGCTCTTGCAGGAGTGCGACGTTCACACGCTGTTGCGGTTGCCGACGGGGATCTTCTATGCCCAGGGCGTGAAGGCAAACGTGCTGTTCTTCGATCGCCGGGCTGGTAGCGCAGCCGCGGCGACCGACAGGCTGTGGATCTACGACCTGCGCACGAACCAGCACTTCACGTTGAAGCAGAACCCGCTGACGCGCCAAGACCTCGACGATTTCGTGGCGTGCTACCATCCGGAGAACCGGCGGCAGCGGACGGCGACTTGGTCGGAGGAGAACCCGGATGGGCGCTGGCGCGCGTTCAGCTATGACGAGCTGATGGCACGGGACAAGGTGAACCTGGACATCTTCTGGATCCGCGATGAGTCGCTGGAAGAGACGGCGAACCTGCCGGAGCCGGACGTGCTGGCGATGGAGATCGTGGAGGATCTGGAGGCGGCGCTAGCGCAGTTCAGGGCGATTGTGGAGGATTTGGGGGAGGAGGAGTAAGGTGACGCTGCCACGCGGCTGCCACCCCGCGTCGCAGTGCCTCGTGAGCACGCAGGGCGCCGCCAAGGACGACCGCATTGTGATGTGCGAGGCGCAGGTGGAGTATGAGGTGGATTAGCTTGGCCGCGGTCTGCCGCGTTGAGGTGAACGCCGGTCAAACGCGGAACGATGCATCGCTACACGGAGCCGCAGCCGGCCAAGCTCGCAGCAGATGAGGCAGGAGGTCTGGATTGGACGCACTTGAGGCAGCCGAAGTCGTTCTGCGCAATGTGGGCAGTCCGATGAACTACCGGAAGCTAACACAGGAGATCCTGGCCCGCGGCCTCTGGGAGACCAAGGGCAAGACCCCGGACGCAACCGTTCGCGCGCGGCTGGGAACGCACCTGAACGCCTATGGCAATGCCTCGGTGTTCCAGCGAACCGGGCCGGGAACCTACGCACTCAGGGAATGGGGCCTGCCGGAGTACACGGGTAAGGGTGCCAAGGGTCAGGCCGACGCCGAAGCGCCCGCAGGACCTGCTATTGCACCGCCCGAGCAGGGAGCACCTGCGAACCCCGAGTCAGTGGATGAGCCTGCACTTCATGTGGTACCGCCCCCGTCCGCCCCGGCAGAGCCACGTGACAACGCCGGCCCGGCAATGTCCTTTACCAACGCTGCAGCGCACGTGTTGGAGGTCTATGGCAACCAGGAACCTATGCATTACCGTGAGATCACAGAGCGGGCGCTACGCGAGGGGCTGATCCAAACCGAGGGCAAGACGCCTGCAGCGAGTCTATATGCCCAGATCCTCACAGAGATCAAGCGGCAGCGCGCGCGTGACGAAGTGCCCAGGTTTGTGAAGCACGGTCGTGGACTGGTGGGACTGAGCCAGTGGCTGGGAAGCGGTCTCGCCTACGAGATTGCTCGACACAATCAGGAGGTGCAGCGCGCGCTGCTGGGTCGACTTCGAGAGATGTCTCCCGACGCATTTGAGGAACTGATCGCGGAGCTGCTCGTGGCCCTGGGCTTTGAGGAGGTGTAGCTAACGTCATACAGCAAAGATGGCGGCATCGACGTGCGGGGCACACTGGTGGTCGGCGAGGTGATCCGGACACGGATGGCTGTACAAGTGAAACGCTGGAAGAACAATGTTGGGGCAACCGTGGTGCAGCAGGTGCGCGGAAGCCTTGGGACGCACGAGCAGGGGCTGATCATCACCACGAGTGACTTCGGCAAGCGCGCGCGGCTCGAGGCAGCGCGCGCTGACGCCGTGCCTGTGGGCCTGATGGATGGGCGTCAGCTGGTCGATCTGCTCATCGAGAACGACATCGGGATCGTCCGCAAGCGGTATGATCTGATCGAGCTGGACTAGACGGCCCACGTGCCGCCGGTGGAACCGCACGGGACGCAGGTCTGGGCGCATGTAGGGGCGCAGCATGCTGCGCCCCTACGGTTCCGACCGGCGTACCTAATCCGACGGGCGTACTAGACGGCGCACGTGCCGCCGGTGGATCCGCACGGCACGCAGGTCTGGGCGCATGTAGGGGCGCAGCATGCTGCGCCCCTACGGGTTCCGATCGGTGTACCTAATGCGACCGGCGTACCGGTTCTGACCGGCGTACCGGTTCCGACCGGCCTGTGCCTCTCCGCGCGGGTCAGTCGTCCTCGGGCTCCTTGCCGGCGTCAGGCGGCACGCTGAAGATCTCGCCCGCGCGGGGCTCGGCCTCCAGCAGATCATGCGCTTCCTGTTCCCACTCGGCGGGCACCCGAACGTACACGCGTCCCAAACCGTTGATCGTCAGGCCAAAGGTCTGGCCCACTGACTCGTAACCCAGGTAGACCGGAATGCCCGCGCTCTCCAGCAGGCCGCGGATCACGTTGGCCCGCAGCATCCCCTGGGCCGTGTAGACCGTCACGAGGTCGGTCACTTTGCGTTCCTGGTCCATGGTATACCCCCTGTTCAAAGCACGCCGCCCACGATCGCGAGGCTTGGCGCCCTTGCCCGCATGCTGCGTGCGGGCACTGTCCAGCCCTCATCTATAGTGTGAATCAGATCATTGCATTTGTCAATGTGGTTTAATGCTGGTATAATGCCGCTGTCATTGTGCGACAAACGCCTTTGGGCAAGATTGCGAGGGACATGGTTACTAGCAGCACTTCGAGCAACGAACACCACTGGGAGCAGTTCACCGTTCAGCCTTCCGATTTGGAATACCTCGCCAATTTCCTCGTTGAGCAGGAGCGCCCTCACACACTGGATGAGCTTGCCTTTGAGTTGACCCGCTATCGGCACGAGCAGACCGTCCAGTTGCTGGAGAGCGCCCTCTCTCAGGGGCGGATCTATCGGCCAGGCGAGGCCTATCAGGTCGGTGAGGAGGTTGTCTTCCCGCATCTGGGTAGCCTGCGCGGCGAGGTATTCGGGGTACGGGCAGGCCGGAATCCGGAGTACGAGCCGTTCTCCGTGATCCAGGTGCAGGTGACCGAGGGGGGCAGCGGTGCCCGCGAGTTCGCGGCGGAGCTCAGTCAGGAGCACCCGCTCAACACAGCGTCGTATCTGCCCGACGAAGAGGTCGGCGTCGACGAGATATACGCGGAGTTCGGCGAGTCGATTCGTGAGGCGCTCCTCGACGCATTGCAGACCAGCGCGCAATTCGTGAGCGTGGCACACACCTGGTTTGTGCGCGCCCTGTTGGTCGATATCTCGCCCGGTCAGACCAATATCGTCGAGGCGATGCTGGATATGGCCAGCGGAGGGCCGATCTCGAGCGACGTGCTTATGGACGAGCTCGACCTTCCCGACGAGATCTCGCTCCCTTTGCAGCGCTTTTCGCTGGAGTACGCGCTCTTGCGCGATCGGCGTTTCGATGAGGTTGGCCCGGCCGGGAAGGCGCTCTGGTACCTGCGATCGCTGGAGCCGAAGCAGGTGCTCGAGACGCCTCCGCAGTTGCGGTACATCCCGATCCCGTACAACCGTCAGGTGCTTGATGAAGTGATGCTCTCGCTGGAGCGCCAAGCCGCTGACGAGTGGTCCGAGCTGCCGCTAACCAACGGTGAGGAAGCGCAGGTCACGATCGTCCTGAGCTACCCGCACTGGCGGAGCGGGACACTGCCGCTGGCATCGCACGTCGCCAACTTCTTCCCGACGGCGCGCATTGCCGACCGGGTGCGCTTCACGTTCGTCGATGCCGAGACCGGTGATGAGTTCCCGGGATGGGTGGTGCGGAGTGGGCGCTACGTCTACGGGCTCGAGGCGTGGTTCAAGAGCAAGCAGGTCATCGTCGGGTCGTTTATCGACCTGCGCCCGGGTGATGAGCCGGGCCAGATCACGATCGCAACGCGGGCCATTCGCTCGCAGCGGCGAGAGTGGCTGCGTAGTGTGACTGTGGAGGGCGACGATCTGGCCTTCGAGGTGATGCGGGTGCCGGTGGCCTGTGAGTTCGACGAGTTGGCCGCGGTCGCCGTGCCCGATCCGGCGGAGATCGACGGGCTGCGCGAGCAGTTCAACCGGGCTTCGGTCGAGTCGCTGCTAGAGCGCGCTTTCCGCGGGCTGGCGGGGTTGAGCCTGCAGCGGGCCGTGCACGCGATGACGCTGTACAGTGTCCTGAACTTGATGCGGCGCGTGCCCCCGGCCCCCATGCTGGCGACGCTGGCGGTATCGCCACGGTACGTCTCACTCGGTGACAACTACTGGGCCTATCGAGGGGAGGATTGATGGTCACATTACCACCAAACCCCGCGTTGACGCAGTTCATGAAGCCAACGCTGGACACGCCCTTTCACATCGACTATAGCTGGTGGGACGATTCCGGGCTGGACCTGAACGTGAAGCTGGCCTCGCACCTGTGTCCGGAGCACCGCGAAGCCTATGCGGGCCAGACCGTGGGCGACAAGATCGATTGGGTGGATTGGGCGACGGGCGAGGTGCATCCGGTGGATGGACTTCAGTACATCATCACGACGCACTGCAGCAAGCAGGCCGGCTACGTTGTCCAGGCGCCGACGCTGATCGAGGCGGTCTTCCGCGCGTTCCTGGCCAACGCCAACCAGCCACTAACGCCGCGGGCGCTAGCGCCGTTGGTGGGTCACCGTCCCGAACAGATCCTGCGGGTGCTGGCGGGCCACACGGTCCGGCTGGGGCTGCGCCCGCTGCTTAAGCAGCGCCGCTGATGCCGGCGCAGACGACACCACGCCCCGGTAGCTCAAACGGATAGAGCGAGTGCCTTCTAAGCACAAGGCTAGAGGTTCAAGTCCTCTCCGGGGTACCTAGGGCAGGCCAGAGCTGTGAATCGTGATCCCGGGGTGCTCGCCGCACCCCGGGATCTTTGCTGTCTGTGCGCAGAGACGTGTGCACCGTTGTGCGAGGACGGGCGCCGTGGGGTCGCCTCCCACGTGAGGCCCGACGCGGGAGCCGGCGCCACACCGCGATGAGCCTCAGTTGGACCAGATTGGGTTCATCAGGTGTGAGTCGTCGTCGAGGATGACCAACGGTCGCTTGTTGCTCCCATCCGAGTCCATCAACCAGATCTCACGATTATACTCATAGACGATCTGGGTTCCATCCAAGGACCAGGACAGGTTACACTGGCCAATGCCTTCCAGGACCTCGGCGGTCTGCTCCTCGATGTCAATGAGCAGGCAGTCGGGAAAGCTGTAGACCACCAGTTTCTCCGCCGACGGGTGCCAGTTCATCACGTACCCACGTACCGGTTCTCCCGCCACCTGCAGCCCGATCACCGCGCGTGTGTCAAAGGCCATCAGGCATACGGTTGGCTCTCCGTCGCGGTCGGTGACGTCGGAAAACGCCAGCATCGACGCGTCAGGTGAAACCCGCGGGGTGAAAGCTTGCCTGGGCCCGACGTCAATGACCTCCGCTTCGCCCGAGATCGACGCATCGTCGGCCGGTATCGAGACTTGGATGAGGTGCCAACCAGGGCCGCTGTCTGCGCCGCTCTCCAGGGTATCCGCGAAGATGATCGTGGTCGGATCGAGCCATTGGGGGTATAGGCCGCGATCATTGTAGATGGGCCGCGTAGCGCCGCTGCGCAGATCCATAACCGTGATCCAGCCGCCGGGGCTGTACTGCGAGTAGGCAATGGCAGAGCGGTCTGGGCTAAACGTAGGGTCTTCCGAGCGGTCGCCGCTGGTGAGCCGCTTCAGACCAGAGCCGTCAGCGTTCACGCGCCAAAGCTCGACTTGATCGCCCCAGGTCTCTGCGTCCGGATCCTCATCCTCGTCCTTCAACCACTTCTCGAAAATGATCAGATCAGGGTTCTGCGCCGACAGCGACGTGTTCGGCACCTCGGTTGCGCTGAGCTGGGCACGGGCTGTGGCCTCTGGAGCCCTCGTTGCTGACCCGGGCGGGACCTCCGAATAGGCCTGCGGGCCGAAGTACGTCCTCAGGAGCCAGGTGGCTGAGGCGACGCCTAAGCCGCACACGAGCAGAGCTGCCAGCGCACCGACTGCCCATATCCACTGCGAAGCCTTCTTTGGCGAAGGTCCTGCCAGGAGGGGCGCCCGGGTGTTACGTGGAGTGGGCGTCGCATCCTGGGCGTCAGTCCGTGGGATTGCCTTGGTTGGCGTTCGTCCACGCACGGCACCTGGCTGGAGCGCCCCACGCATCGCCACCGCCGTCTGGAACCGGCCAGCCGGCTGGACCGTCATAGCTTTCAGGATGGCTTCTTCCGTCCCTGCGGAGATGTCCTTGCGGATCTGGGTTGGGCTGATCAACGAACTGGGGTCGAGCATCCTGTCCGTGACTGTGGGGGGCGCCTGTCCCACCAGTGCGTGATAAAGGGTGGCGCCCAGGCTATAGATGTCGCTGTGCGGTCCTGTGTGTATGCCGTCACTGCCGTATTGCTCCAGCGGCGCGTATTCCGGCGTCCCCGTGCCCCGGATAACCGTCTTCGTGCGCGGGTCCTTCGGATCCCATAGCTTGACCAAGCCGAAGTCGACCAGAACCGCATCCCCGGTAGGCCGGAGGATGATATTCGCTGGTTTGATGTCTCGATGGATGACCCCTTGGTCGTGGCAGTAGGCCAGGGCGTCGAGGAGGTCGCTGGCGATCCGCAACACGTCGGTCTCGGGCAGTGGCCCCTTCCGCCGGATCTGGTCCGCCAGGCTCTCACCCTCCACAAAGTCCATCACGAGGTAGGTGCTACCGTTCTCGATGAAGTGGTCGATGACCAGAACCAGGTGCGGATGGCGCAGTCTGGCCAGGACGGTTGCTTCCTGCTCGAATTGCTTGCGAAGCTCGCCGAGCACTGCCTGGTCGAGTCCTGGCTGTGGCACCATCTCCTTGATGGCGACCGGCATTTTGAGCCCGAGGTGCCAGGCCCGGTAGACGGTGCCCATACCCCCTTCCCCCAGCATCGACACGATTCGATAGCGACTCTGTAGGATCTGCCCGACCGTTAGCGGCATCTGCTGCCTCCGTGAGCACGCGCGCGGGCGACTTGAAGTGCACGCCTGCACCGTGGGTGAGTGTCGCTCCATTATACGCGCTGCGCGGGTGCGTCAACACAGTACGCAGGGCGTATGCACAGGCTGGAACGCGTACGCCCCCGACTCATGTTTGACAAGCACTGGCTTGCTGTGTAGGATCCTTTTATGGAATGTGGGTCTATCGCAAGTACTGTGGACTGGCTGCGCATCTGGATTCGTCCAAGGGCGTCGCGCAAGCGACGCTCTCTGTGTGTGTCTGGATGCCGCGAGATGGAAGGTGATGGAGGGAACATGGGAAACCAACGGGGCGGTTGTTGGGTAGGGTGGGGCGTCGCGATCGCGCTCACCCTGGTATTGGCCGTAGCGACGCCGGTGCGGGCCGACGTCTACATCTGCATTGGGACATCACACCCGGGCACGGTTGACAACCTGCGGGTGCCGCAGGACGCGAGCTGCACGCTCAACGGCACCCGCGTCGAGGGCAACATCGAGGTCGAGCGCAACGGCACGCTGCACGCCTACACCGTACGCGTCGACGGCAACATCCAGAGCGACGGCGGGGCGCTCATCAACGTCTATCAGAACTCATCCGTCGGCGGCAGCATCCAGGCCGACAACGTGGGCCAGGTCAACGTCTACTCCGGGACCTTCGTAGGCGGCAGTGTCCAGATCAAGATCTCCGGCGGCGCGTCCATCAACGGCGTCGAGATCGACAGTGGGCTTCTCTTCGACACGAACACTAGGGCCCTGCTCGCCAGCGACAACACCGTGGGCGGCGACGTACAGGCCTTCCAGAACACCGGTGGCCTGCTGATCGCCGGCAACACGATCGGCGCCAACCTGCAGTGCAAATCGAACGTCCCTGCGCCGGCGGGCTGGAGCAACGTCGTGTATGGCAGCATGGAGGACCAGTGCGCGGCCTTTGACGCGCCGCCCCCGCACCGGGTCTTCCTACCCGGCGTGATGCGCGACTAACGATCCGCGCGAGCCACAGCCGCTACTCGCCTACCTCCGCTGCGAGCTGCTCCACAAACGCGCGCATCGTCGCCACGAGCGGCTGTCCGAGCCGCCGTGCGGTCTCGCTGCGCAGGTTGTCGTAGATGGCGATCTGCAGATTCACCTGGTCGATCACCGTGGCCGAGGGGACGCCGGCGCGCCCCCGCAACGCCGTAAAGCCGTCGCCCGAGAGGCCCCAGGTCGGCCCGCGCACGTCGCGGGGGTCGTAGGCCGGGCGCGACCCCTTGGACATACAGGCGCGCATCAGTCCCACCGCGCCCAGCGCATCGAGGATATCGGCCTCGCGCAGCACGGCGCGCAGGCCCTCGGCCAGCGGCGCGCCGTGGATGGGCGGGATCGGCGTGATGTCGCTGTGGGCGCGGATGGCGCCAACGATCGCCGCCACCTCGTTCCGCGAGAACCAGCCGTGCGCGTCCAGATAGGCCTGCGCCAGGACCGCGCTGGTATGCGCGTGGCCACCGCGCGTCTCCATCTGCGCCAGGCCGATGTCGTGCAGCAGCGCCGTGGCCTCCACCAGATCGCGTCGCGCCAACCCCTCGCCCTCCGCGATGCGCAGCGCCCAGCGCCGCACCCGGTCCACGTGGTCGTAGCCGTGCGCGATCACCGTCGGGCGCCTGGCGGCGCCGTCCATCACGGCGCGCACGTGCGCCTCGATGGCGGCAACGGCCCGGTCACACATCGCGCGCCCCCGCCACCGGGCACAGGGTCGATCGCCCGGGATTGTGACAACCCATCGCCGCCATCATCACCATCGTTACCCTCCTGGCCGTGTATTCGCGGGCACCCGCGACGCCCGTCGTGCGCGCCCGCTGCCCCTAACGTAGGGCGAAGTTTCACTTCGGCCCCCGTCCGCATCCCGGTATGTCAAGCGTGCCCGACCGGAGGGGCGACTCGTTCCCGCGACCACGGGGTACTGCGAACCATTCGTCCGCAGACAGGCCTCCGCGGCGCCGAGCGCCCGTGGGATTGGGTCGCCCTCTGGGGCTGCGTCCGATCGACCCCTGGCGCAATGGCGGACAGCCGCATCCGTGCTAGAATGCGGCGGTGCGCTCGGTTGCCCGGAGCCGTTGCCGAGCCCTCACGCCAACAAATGAGCTAACGATGAAACCATCCACTATAGTGCAGGGCCAACAGCAATCACTGCAACTCGAGCGCCGGTCGCGCCGCAGGACGGTCAGGATAGGCCTGCTCGTCTTCGTGGTCGCCGTGCTCATCGCAGCGATCATCTTCCGCGACCGGCTGAACGTCGCGTGGTTCCGCGCGTTAGGCTACGCCGGTGTCTTCCTGCTGGCCCTCATTGGCAGTTCTACCGTCCTCTTGCCCATCCCGCATCTGGCCTTCACCTTCACGATGGGCGCGGTGCTCAACCCGTGGCTGGTCGGGCTCTCCGCGGGGGTGGGGGATGCGCTGGGCGAGATCACGGGCTACGTGGCCGGCTACGCCGTGGAGGACATGGCCCGGCAGAGCAAACTCTACAAGACGCTGCACGGCTACATGGAGCGCAACGGCGACCTGACCATCTTCGTGCTCTCGCTCTTTCCCGTGCCCTTCTTCGACCTGGCCGCCATGGCCGGCGGCTTGGTCGGCTATCCCCTCTGGCGCTTTATGCTGGCGACCTGGCTTGGGAAGACCATCAAGGCCTGCGTGGCCGCTTGGGCTGGGCATCAGGGCATCACCTGGATCGCAGACCTGCTGCGTGTGTCCTGACCCTGTCGGGTTTGTGCCACCAAAGCTCAGAACCGTTCTGAGTTACGCGGCGTGTGCACGCAGGGACGCTGGCGCGGGGATCCGCCAGGCTCCCTCCATGCCCCACTGCGCTCAGCGCGGGAAGGGGTCGCCGGCGACCGGCCGCTACCTGGCGAACTCGGCCACGAGCAGCGTGTGATCCGACGGGCGCTCGGCCCGGCGCGCCTCCAGATCGATCCACGCGCGGGTCGACCGCGTAGCCAGCCCCGGCGTCGCCCAGATGTGGTCGATACGCCACCCCACGTTGCGGTCGATCGCGTTGCGCGCGCGATAGTCGAAGTAGGTGAACTGGTTGGGCTTGTCGGGGTGGTGTTGCCTGAAGACATCCACGAAGCCCCACGCTCGCACGTTCTCCAGCGCGGCCTGCGCGTCGGGGTGGAAGTCCACATGCCCGCGCAGCCCTTTGGGGTCGTAGACGTCGATGTCCTCGGGCGCCACGTTAAGGTCGCCGAGCCAGATGATCGGATCCTCCGGCGTCCAGCGGCTGTCGAGCCAGGCGCGGAACTGCTCGAACCAGGCCAGCTTGTGCTGGAACTCCTCGTGGTCCGGCTCACGCCCCTGCGGGACGTAGCTATTGATCAGGTGCACGCCATCGATGCACGTGTAAAGCAGCCGCGTGCGCTCCGAACCGTCGTCGAAGCCCGCCTGGGTCGCCTCGGGCGGCTGGCGCGTCAACGTCGCCACGCCGGCGTGGGCCTTCTGCCCGGCAAAGACCACGTGATACCCGGCAGCCTCAATCGGCTCGTGGGGGAAGTCGGGGTCCTGAACCTTGGTCTCCTGGATGCACAGCGCGTCAGGCTGCTCGCGCTCCAGCCAGTCCAGAATCTGGTCGAGTCGCGCGCGGATCGAATTGGCGTTGAAGGTGCTGATCTTGAGCGTGTCCATTTCCGTCAGCCTTCGATCTCGGTGATGGCCTGGGCGGGGGTCTTGTTACCGTACATCACGCCCATAAGCCCCGGCAGGTAGAAGTCCATCGTGTGCACCGCGGGGTAGATCGCATTCCGGATGAGCCCCGGGGTGAGGGTTTCGCCCTCGAAGTCGAGGCTGCTCTTGTAGCGCACCTCACCGTCGTCATAGTCCAGCTCGAAGTTCCCGATGCGCAGGCCGAAGTTGGCGCGGGTCAGGTACTCGACGACCTGGGCGCGCATCCCCTCGGGCGCCTTGACGGGCGCGACGACGTAGAAGAGGAACTGCTCGAGATCCACCCGGATCTGGGCATAGCAGCGCACATCGCCGTTCTCGCCGGCGAAGTAGGCCCGGAAGATGGTCTTATCGTCGAGCTGCTGGGGATGCCAGCCGTCATCGCGCAGGAACTCGCTGAGCGTCGCGAAGGCGCGCCACCCGTTCACGTGTTCCTGTTGCAGGTCGGCCTGTTCGTCATCGTGCTCTATGGGTAGCGAAGATTCGGTCATGGGCGTGGACCCTCCCTTCGGCGCGCCCGGCGCGCCAGGAACCAGATCAATGAAACCCTATCGCAGCCCGCCGCCGCGCTGCCGCACGTCTACGCGTCCCCGCGTCTGGGCGGCTCCGCGTGTACGCGGCTCCGCATCTATGCGGCTCACTCGTGCTTCGGCAGCGGCCAAAACTCGAACAGCGCGCCCACCGACTTGCCCTGAACGTTGCAGCGAATCACCTCGCCGAAGATGCGCGCTACCGACAGCACCACCAGGCGATTCAGGTTGCGGTCCGGCGGCTGAGGCACGGTGTCGGTGACCACGATCTCGTCGATGGCGTCGATGGCGTTGAGCCGCTCGACCGCCTCACCCGTGAACAGCCCGTGTGTGCCCACAACCGTGATGCGGCCGATGCCGTGTTCCCGCTGCATCAGCCGGATGATCTCGTCGATGGTGCCCGCCGTAGCGATTTCGTCGTCGAGCAAGATGACGTCGCGGCCCTTGACGTCGCCCATGATGCCGGCGACGACGACCTTGTTGTCGCTCACGCGCGACTTCTCGCCGGCGGCGATGGGAAGCTCCAGCGCGCGGGCCAGCTTGGCGGCCCGCTTGGCGGTGCCGATGTCGGGCGCGACAACGACGCTGTTGGACAGGTCCTTCTTGCGCAGATGCTCCACAAAGACCGAATGCGCCGTCAGGTGGTCCGTGGGCACGCTGAAGAAGCCGTGGACCTGGGCCGAGTGCAGGGTCATCGTGATCACCTGGGTCGCGCCCGCGGTCGTCATCAGATCGGCAACCAGACGCGCCGCGATGGAGATCCGCGGCGCGTCCTTCTTATCGGAACGGGCGTACGAGTAGTAGGGGATGAGCGCACAGACGTCCTTGGCGCCCCCGCTTCTCGCGATGTCGAGCATCAGGAGCAGTTCCATCAGGTGGTCGCTGCACGGAGGGCAAAGCGGCTGAACGATGAACACCTGCTTCGCGCGTACGCTGGTCCCCAACTGGATGTAGAAGTTGTCGTTCGAGAACTTGTTGATGGTGGATGGACCAAGTTCCAGGCCCAGATAGCTGGCAATGGACCGCGCCAGGGTCCTGTGGGCTGATCCGCTGAAGATCAGCACGTCGTCCAACGGATTCCGGCACTCGACAATGTGCCGGACGCTCTCGCTCTGCCGCGGGGTCTCCTGCATCGATGCTCGCTCCTTCTCTGCTGAGACGTACTGAGTCTAGCGCCTATTCTAGCCCGCAGCGGGTTGCGGTCAACCTCATTCCAGGTTCTCGATAGGCACCGGCTCGATCGCGTCTGCAGGGGCAAAGCCGAAGATCCGGCCATAGAAGAAGAACTCAGCATCCAGCGCGCGCTTGATGTTCTCGGCGCGGCGGAACCCGTGCTGCTCGCCCTCAAAGGCCAGGTAGGCCACCGGAACCCCCTTGTGGCGTAGCGCCCTGACCATCAGCTCGGCCTGCGAGGGCGGCACGACCGCGTCTTCCAGCCCCTGGAAGAAGATGACGGGGCAGTTCAGGGTCCCCACGTTGCGGAGAGGCGACCGCTCCTCGTAGATGTCTTCGCACGCCGGATAGGGCCCCACCAGCCGGTCGAGGTAGCGCGACTCGAACTTGTGGGTGTCGCGTGCCAGCGCCGCCAGGTCGCTCACGCCGTAGTGGCTCGCGCCGGCGTGGAAGACGTCGCGGAAGGCCAGCGCACTCAGGGTGGTGTAGCCGCCCGCGCTACCGCCGCGGATCGCGAGACGGTTCCCGTCAACCCGGCGTTGGGCCACGAGGTACCGCGCACCATTGGCGCAGTCATCCACATCCACCACGCCCCACTGGCCCACCAGCCGCTCGCGATAGGCGCGCCCGTAGCCGGTGCTGCCCCCGTAGTTCACGTCGAGCACGGCGAAGCCGCGGCCGGTCCAGTACTGGATGCTCAGGTTCAGCGTGCTGGAGGTCGCGGAGGTCGGCCCACCGTGGCTGATGACCAGGAGCGGCGGGAGCTCGTCCTCTGGCGCGATGAAATCGCGGTTGGCCGGTGGGTAGAAAAGGCCGTAGGCCATCTCTCCGCCCGCCGTTGGGTAGGCGATGGGCTCGGGAGCCGACAGGTAACCTGCCAGCCCGCCGTGGTCGGCACCCAGCTCGGCGCTACAGCGGAGCACCCGCTCCGTCCTGGTCGCCAGGTCCCACTCGATGAGTGCGGTCGCGCGGGTGGGCGACCCGCCAAGGAAATAGACGCGACCCGGCTGCCCCCTACCGGCAGCCGTCCCCCCCGCCACCACGATATGGTGCATACTGGTGTAGGGGATGCTGATCTCCGTAAGGGTGCCGGTGGCGACGCTCAACGTCGCCAGGTGATCGGTGCCGTCCTGCGCGTAGATGCAGACGATGGTGTCTCCCGAGAGGTAGGCGTAGGTCGACATCCCGAAAGACCACATCGGCTGCCCGAACTCGGCTGCCATCTCGACCAGGCAGCGGGCGCGCCCGGCTTCCCAGCGGTAGAGGTTCCACCAGCTGGTGCGGTCCGAAGCGAAAGTCAACACCCCGCTGGGCGACCACGTCGGCCCAAAGACGGACTCCCGCTCCCCGCCGGCGACGTGCTGCGCGTCGACGGGCATGCCGTCTGCGTCGAACCCGGCGACCCACAGCTCTGTGCCATCCCATGGCATGTTCGGGTGGTTCCACGTGAGCCACGCTAGCCGCGTCCCGTCAGGGCTCAGCCGCGGCGCGGCGTAGAAGTCGTTGCCCGCGACCAGGACCGTCTGCGCGCCTGTCGCCAGGTCGATCGCCGTGACGGTGTTCACCGGTTCGCGCCCGCCGGTGTGATCCTCGCGGATGCAGATGATGCGGTTACGGGCGCGGTCGACGATGCCATCTGCATAGCGCAGCGCCGCCTCCGGCGTGATCGGCTCCGGCACCGCCCCGGGGACCACGCGGTACAGCCGCTGGTCGGCGAAGTTGGAGAAGTAGACGACGCCTCGATCGACGAGCGTCTCGCCGCCGCCATACTCGTGGACGCGTGTCCGGGCGTTGAAGGGGGGCGGGTTGATGTCGGTCGTCCCCCCGTCGGGGTCGCGCCGGACGATAACGGCGCGTCCGCCTTCCTCCGGGCGGCCCTCTACCCAGTAGACCGTGTCGCCATCGACGTGGATGCCGCTGAGACGCACCGTCTTCGCCACCACGCGCTCCGACGTGATCGGCGATCTCCAGGAACCGTAAGGAGCAACCTGTAATTGGGCCATCGCTTCCTCCTGGGTTGTGACTCGTGCTTAGTGTACCGTAGCCGGTGCCACAGTCCAGCGCGGCGCGCATGCACCCAAAGTTGACACCCGCCTGAACCACGTTATAACGTGGGGCATCGATGGATCGGAAGACGAAGCCTCTCTACGTGCTGCTGGACAAAGACACGGTTGTGAGCCAGATCGCCCGTTGCCGGGCCGAGACGGAGGTCGCGCCGCTGCAGGAGCGGCTGTCCGTGTTCGAGGCGTTGGTGAAGGAGGCCCCGGTTTCCCACGCGCACTTGCCCGACGGTGACGGGCGGGTGTCGGTGCGGCGCGATGTCCTCCTGGAAGACCTGGCGCAGATTCGTGCGGCGCGTACCGTGCGGCGCGCGCACTACTATCTCGACCGGCTGGGGCGTGCTGTGTGCGAGGTCCGTACCGGCGCGGTCAACGACATCAACCTCAACCGCTGGAAGGAATACGACGAGGTGCTCACCGACAGCCTGTGGATCGTCGATCGACGCGATACGTCGGGCGCCCACGAGGCCTGGTACTGGGGAAACTTCATCCCCCAGATCCCGCACCAGTTGCTCCTGCGCTACACGCGGGCCGGCGAGTGGGTGCTGGATCCCTTCGCCGGCAGCGGGACGACCCTGATCGAGTGCCGGCGGTTGGGGCGGAACGGCATGGGTGTCGAGCTCAACCCCGACGTCGTGACGCGGGCGTCGGAGGCCGTCGCGGCGGAGCCGAACCCCCACGGCGTGACGACCCTCATCTCCCCCGGTGACAGCACGGCGGTCGACTTCCGGGCGCTCCTGGCTGCTCACGGCGTGGATCGGGTGCACTTCGTCATTCTCCACCCGCCCTATCACGACATCATCCGCTTCAGCGACTGCGCCGATGACCTGTCCACGGCGTCCACGCTGGAGACCTTCGTGGCGCGCTTCGCCGAGGTCGTGGCACGCGCCTTGCACGCTCTCGAACCGGGACGTTACTTTGCAGTGGTGATTGGCGATAAGTATCAGGACGGCGCGTGGATTCCGCTCGGGTTCTACACGATGCAGGCCGTGATGGCCCTGGGCGCGACGCTCAAGAGCGTCGTCGTGAAGAACTTCGAGGGCACGCGGGGCAAGCGCGAGCAGCAGGCGCTGTGGCGCTATCGCGCGCTTGCGGGCGGCTTCTACGTCTTCAAACACGAGTACATCTTCGTGTTTCAGGCGCCGCCGGACGTGCCATAGCGCTCACGCCGGGGCACGATGGCCGTTGCTTCTCTTCGATGGCCGAGCTGGGGTTGACGCCGCCGCCGGAGGTTGTAAAATGGTTATAATGACCGGCGTTTGACAGTCTGTTGCGCCCCAAGAGCATGCCCTAGCAGGGACCCCCTAGCAGGGACGCTCCAACAGGATGGCGGTGATTATGAAACGTGAGGCAGAGCCCGGAGTGGTTGGTACTGCGAAGAATTCACAGTCGGCGGCACAGCCTCGAGGCGATGCTGCCGGTCCGCCATCCGGCGCGCTGGGTGGCGGTGACGGTCTCGATCCGGGGGGCATGCGCCTGGCGACCCTGTTGCGCATTGCGTCCGAGATCTCCGCGCGGGTCAACGCCATTCTGGATCCCGACGCCCTGTTTCGCGCGGTTATCCCGCTCCTGAAGGAAGGCTTCGACCTCTACTACGTCCACGTCTACCTGCTCGATGCCGGGCGCCGCGAGTTGCGCCTGCGAGCCGGCTATGGCGAAGCCGCCCAGCAGATGCTGGCCCGTAGCCACAAGATCCCGCTCGACGCCGAGGTGAGCCTCGTGGCGCGCGCGGCTCGCAGTCGTGCGCCCGTGGTTGCCAACGACGTCGCCGCCGATCCCGGCTTCTTGCCCAACGCGCTGCTGCCCGACACGCGTGCCGAGCTGGCCATCCCTATGATCGTGGGCGACGAGGTCCTGGGCGTCTTCGATATCCAGGATGACACGCCGAATGCCTTTGCCGAGGCCCACGTCGACGTCTTCCTGGGCCTCGCCGGGCAGATCGCAACGGCGCTGCAGAACGCGCGCTTCGTGGAGCGCATCGAGCGCACCCTCGCCCAGACAAGAGCGCGGCTCGCGATGGGCCAGGCGTTGGCCCGCGCCCAAACCGAGGATGCTGTGCTCGACGCTCTGGTCGCCCAGGCGGCTCAAGTCGATGATGCCATGGTGGTCGTCGCGCTGGCCGACGAGCGCGGCGACGGCCGCACGCCGGCCGTGGCACGCTGCGCGCCTTTCGCCAGCGGGTTGGCGCCTGCGGGTCTGGCTCGCGGTGCCGGCTTTGCCCTGGCCCAGGTGGTTGCGGAGGGTGGGCCCTTCGTGAGCGACGATGTAGCCGGAGACGCGCGGCTCACGCCCGATCAGCGCGCGCTGCTGGAGGCGTGGGGCGTTCGCAGCCTGCTGGTCTGTCCTCTCCGCGCTCACGATGCGCGGCCGGGCGCGGTGGCTGCGCTCGCACCGGCGCCCGGCGCCTTCGATGCCGCCCGGCGCTTCCACTACGAGACCCTGGCCGAGCTCGGTGCTCCGGCCCTCCAAGAGGCGCACCTGCGCGATCAGCTCAGCTTCACGCAGTTCTCGGTCGACCAGGCGCCAGCTGCGATCATCTGGATTCGGCCCGATGGCACGTTCCACTCGGTCAACGCCACGGCGTGCGAGCTGCTGGGCTACACGCGCGACGAACTGCTGGCGCTGCCGTCGATGTCGCACCTCGACCCCAATATGATCCCGGGGGTGTGGAAGGCGCACTGGCGCAAGGTGAAGGCCGACCGGCGCTTCGTCATCGAGACCGAGTATCGCACCAAGCAGGGGACGCTGGTTCCGGTAGAGGTCACGGCCAACTACCTGGAATACGGCGGTCAGGAGTACAACTGCGTCTTCGCGCAGGATATCACCGAACGCCAACAGGCCGCCAGCACGCGCGAACGGTTCACCGTGCAACTGCGCACGGCAGCCGAAATCGCCGAGCAGGTGGGCGCAATCCGAACGCCCGACACGTTGTTGCAGACCGTCATCCCGCTGCTCAAGGAGCGCTTCGAGCTCTACCACGCCCACATCTACGTCCTGGAGGATGAGGATCTGGTGCTCCGGGCCGGCTATGGGCGCATTGGGCAGTTGATGGTGCAGCAGGGGCACAAGATTCCCCTGCGCCATCCCTACAGCCTGGTGGCGCGGGCAGCGCGCACGCGCGAGCCGGTCCTCGTTAACGATGTCGCCACCGCGCCCGACTTCCTGCCGAACCTGCTGCTGCCGCGGACACAGGCCGAGGTGGCGGTGCCCCTGGTGATGGGCGACCGGGTCCTGGGCGTGTTCGACGTGCAGGCCGACCAGGTCGATTTCTTCACCCAATCGGATCTCGATGCCTTCCGCACCCTGGCGGGTCAACTGGCCAACGCGTTCTACAGCGCCCTGCTCTTCGAGCAGCAGCAAACGGCGCAGCACGATCTGCGCAAGGCCGCGGAGACCGTGCGCGCCGTCTTCGACGCGATGACCGAGGGCGTCATGGTCATCGACATCATGGGCCGCATCACCGATGTCAACCCGGCGGCGCTGGCCTTGCACGGCTATACCCGCCCCGAGGAGCTGGTGGGCCGCAGCGCCGTGGAGCTGGTGACCAAACCCAGTTGGCCCCGCATGGCCGAGTCGATGCGGCAGGCTCTGGAGAGCGGCGCCGGGGACGTCGCCGAGTACCGCATGGTCCGCCAGGATGGTACCATCTTCGACGCCGAGCAGAGCTATGCCTTGTTGGGCGACTGGCAGGGCAATCCACGCGGCCTCGTGTTGATCACGCGCGACATCACCGAGCGCAAGCGCGCGCGACAGGAGATTGCGCGTTTCCTGGCGCTGGCCGAGAACGCCACCGACGCCATCTTCATGGCCGATTTCTCCGGCCACATCACGTATGCCAACCGTGCGGCGGATCAGCTCTTCGCCAGTGAGGCCGGCGGTCTGGTTGGGAAGCTGCTCCCCGGGCTGTGGCCCGAGTCAGAGGCGCACATCCTGCTCGACGAGGCGCTGCCGGCGGCGGGCGATGCCGGGTGGCAGGGCGAGGTTCCGCAGGTGCGGCTCGACCGGACGACCTTCCAGGCGGCGCTGACGCTCTTCGCCGTGCGCGGCGAGAAGGGCGAGCCGCTCAGCCTCGGCGCCATTGTGCGCGATGTTACCGAACGCCAGCGCGCTCAGGCCGACCTACAGCGCTTTGCGCTGCAGTTGCGCACCGCCGCCGAGGTCTCGGCCCAGGTCAACACCATCCTCGATCCCAACGCGCTGCTCGAAGCTGTTGTGCCGCTGGTGCAGGCGCGATTTGCCGTCTACCATCTCCACGTTTACACGCTCGATCGGGCGCGCGGCGAGCTGGTGATGCGCGTTGGTTCGGGCGAGGCAGGACGCACCATGCGCGAGCGTGGGCACACCATCGCGCTCGACCGCCGGCCTAGCCTGGTGGCGAAGGCCGCCCGCACGGGCGAGACCGTCCTGGTCAAGGATGTGCTGAACGAGCCCGACCACATGCGCAATCCGCTGTTGCCCGAGACGCGCACCGAGGTCGCCATTCCTATGCTCGCGGGCGACGAGGTGATGGGCGTCTTCGATGTCCAGGATAGCGTGCCGGGGCGCTTCAGCGAGTCCGAGGTGGACGTCTTCAAGACCCTGGCGGCGCAGATCGGGATCGCGCTGCGCAATGCGCGCTACTTCGAGGAGATGCAGCAGGTCGCCGAGCGGCTGCGCGAGGTCGATCGCCTCAAGAGCGAGTTCCTGGCCAACATGAGCCACGAGCTGCGGACGCCGCTCAACTCGATCCTGGGTTACGCTGAGGTCATGCTTATGGGCATCGACGGCGAGCTGACCTCTGATATGCAGGAGGACGTGGAAGCGATCTTCGAGAACGGTCAGCAACTCCTCCGCCTGATCAACGACGTCCTGGACCTGACGAAGATCGAGGCGGGGCGTATGTCGCTCAATACTGAGTTGGTGGCTGTGCCGCCCCTGCTGGAGGAGGCCCGCAACCACAACCTGGGCCTGCTCCGCAAGGAGGCCAAGCCGGTGGAGGTCCTGGTTGAGGCGGAAGAGGGCCTGCCGCTGGTGCCGGTCGATCCGGTGCGCTTCTCTCAGATCCTGAACAACCTGGTCTCCAATGCGATCAAGTTCACCGCGGAGGGCACCGTGGTGCTGCGGGCGCGGCTGGACTCCGCCGGCGGGCACCTCTGCGTGGACGTGGTCGATACCGGCGTGGGCATCGCTGCGGACGATGTGGCGCGGCTCTTCGAACGGTTCCACCAAGTCGATGGCTCCACCACCCGGCGCGCCGAAGGCACGGGCTTGGGCCTGGCGATCACGAAGCATCTGGTCGAGCTTCACGGCGGCCACCTCGCGGTTCAGAGCGAGCCCGGACGGGGCAGCACTTTCACAGTCTCCCTGCCGCTCGCGGTGTCCGGAGAAGGTGCGTAACAGGGCGCAAACGGAAAGGAAGGCCATCTGGCAATGACTACCCTCTTCTCCGGGGTGCGGTGTCTGGCATGCGGGCACCTGATGCCCCCCGATCCCTATCTCGAAACCTGCGCCGCGTGTGGCGACGCGTGGCTCGATGCGGTCTACGACCTGGAGGACCTTCCCGCCGGATGGCCCGCGCTGCTCAAGGACCGCGACCACACCCTCTGGCGCTACACCGAGCTCTATCCCTTTGCCGATGGCTTCCGGCCCACGAGCATGGGCGAGGGATGGACGCCGCTGCTGCGCGCCGAGGCGCTGCAGCGCGAGACGGGCCATCCGGGCCTGTGGATCAAGGACGAGCGCCAGCACGCCACCGGCTCGTTCAAAGATCGTCAAGCGGCCATGGCGGTCAGTGCTCTCAAGGCGCGGGGCATTCGCGAGATCGTGCTGGCTTCCACCGGCAACGCCGGCGCCGCCTATGCTGCCTATTGCGCGCGGGCCGGCATCAAGCTGTGGCTCTTCGTGACCAGCAGCGTGCCCGCCGAAAAGATGCGCGAGCTGGCGCTCTATGACGCCGAAGTGATCAAGGTCAGCGGCACCTACGATCAGGCCAAGATGGTCGCGGCGAACTTCGCCCGGCGGCGCGGCATCGCGCTGGATGGCGGCGCCAAGTCCATCCCCTGTAAGGAAAGCATGAAGGCCATCGCCTTCGAGATTGCCGAGCAACTCGCGCGCCAGCTGCCCCCGCCCGTGCCGGGGGGCTGGACGGCGCCGGATTGGTACATCCAGTCGGTCTCGGGCGGGATCGGCCCGTTGGGGGTGCTCAAGGGATTCCAGGAGCTGGCCGCTGCCGGGATCATCGACCGGGTCCCGAAGATCGGCGTGGTGCAGACAGCAGGCTGTGCGCCCATGGTGCGCGCGTGGGAGCGCGGGCTATCCGAGGCCGTGCCTGTTGAGCAGCCGGACAGCCTGATCACGGTCCTGGCGACAGGCAACCCAGGCCGGGCCTACGAGATCCTCAAGGCGGCGCTCGATACGTACGGCGGCGCGATGGTGGCGGTGGACGATGGCGATGCCGTCCGCGCGATGCGGCGTGTGGCGCGGCTAGAGGGGCTCTCGATGGAGCCGGCTGCCAGCGTGGCCTTCGCCGGGGTGGAGCAACTGCTCGCCCGTGGGGTCATCGGTGCCGGCGAGAGGGTCGTCGTTAACTGCTCGGGCCACACCTTCAGCGCCGAGAAGTACGCGCTGGAGGACCGCTATATTCTCAACCTGTCGCTCAGATCGACCGAAGAGGCCCGTCCTGCGGAGGGGCTCGCGACGGCGCTCGAGGAGCTTGACGAGCGGATCACGACCGTGGTCATTATCGACGATAACCCCTACGATAGCCGTCTCATCCGGCGCCTGCTCAAGAACTATCGCCAGTACCGGGTCTTCGAGGCCAACACCTCGCGTGACGGGCTGGATCTCGTGCGCCAGCGGCAGCCCGACCTGGTGTTGCTCGATCTGATGATGCCCGAGATGGACGGGTTTGCTGTGCTCGATGTCTTGAAGGCCGACCCGCGGACCGCTCGCATCCCCGTCGTGATTGTCTCCGCCAAGACCCTGCGACCTGAGGAGCGCGCGCGGCTCGAGCAATACGCTGCGTCGGTCTGGCAGAAGGGCAGCTTCAGCGCGCGCGACCTTGTCAGCCACGTCGTCGACCTGGTGGAGGAGGGTCAGCGCGACGTCGACGAGAACGCCGGCTCGCTGGCTTCGGATGCGCCGGCGCCCATGCCGCAGTTTGGGCACGGACGGCGCGAACGCATCCTCATCGTCGACAGCTACGAGCCCGAGGCGCGCCTGATCCGGCGGTTGCTGGAGACCCGACCGCACTCCCAGGTCTTCGAGGCGCGTTCGGGCGCCGAGGCACTGGCGCTGGTCGAGCAGGCGCCGCCCGATCTGATCATCCTTGACCTGCTCCTGCCCGACATCAGCGGCGAGAAGCTGCTGGTGATGCTGCGCAGCCGCGAGCCGACCCTGGAGACCCCCGTCATCGTCGTCACTGCTCGCGACGATCTCGACGCCCAGAGCCGGGCCCAGTTGGCGACCAATGTCGATTCGATCTGGTCCAAGTCATTGTTGGACCGCAGCAGTTTCTTGATGCACGTCGAAGCGCTGCTCGCAAGATGAATGCACCAAAGACCGTGCTCTACATCGAGGACCACTACCACAACCGCCGGCTGGTGCAGAAGGTCCTGAGTGCGCAGGGATACGAGGTGCTCCTGGCCGAAGATGGCAGCCAGGGATGGGAGATGGTGTGCGCGCACCGCCCCGCGCTTGTGCTGCTCGATATCGCGCTGCCCGGCGAGCTGGATGGACTGGATGTTGCCGCGCGCATCCGGGCCGACGAGGCCCTGTGCGACACGTGGATCATCGCGCTCACGGCGTCGGCGATGGTTGGCGACCGCGAGCGCTTCCTGCGCGAAGGGTGTGACGATTACCTGTCGAAGCCGATCCAGATACAGGAACTGCTGGCCAAGGTGCACGGCTTCTTCGAACGTTTCGGCTAAGGTGGCCGTGTGTCTGGGCAGGGGTGTGAGACGTTCCGGCGATGTCAGGAGAAGGTGGAATGAAGACGGTGTTGATCCTTGAGGATGATCCCCAGCAGGCGCGGCTGATGCGCCGGTTGCTGGAGCACGGCGGCTACCGGGTGCTCACCGAGGGCACCGGGGAGAGCGGCCTGCGCACAGCGCTGGCGACCCTGCCCGACATCATCTTGCTCGACATGGGGTTGCCCGATCTGGACGGACAGACGGTCGCCGGGTTGATCAAGGGGTCGTCCATGCTTGCTAGGATTCCGTTGGTCGCGGTCACCGCGTGGCCGCAGGATTTCGCAGCCGAGATGGCCGAGGCCTATGGCTGCGATGGCTATCTGTCCAAGCCCATTAGCGCGCGCATCTTCGCCGAACAGATCTCCGAGTTCCTCGCGCAGGCATCGGAGGAGGAAGGGGACGTAACTTGACCGTGAGCCCGCCCTACGAACCCACCACCCAACGCGTAGTGGAGGAGCAACGCCCCACCTGCGACCTGGTCGCGGCCTCCGAATACACCGTTGAGGCGCTGACCGGCATCTACAATCAGACACGGATCGACTACATCGTGCCCATGCCGATGAACCCCGAGCGTCTGTACGAGTATATCGACGTCTACGACGTGGACTTGGCCCGGTCTGTGGTGGCGCTTGTCGACGGTGAGGTGCTCGGCCTGGCGATGCTGGGCGTCCGGCCCGGTCGCACGTGGATCACGCGCCTCGGCGTCATCCCTGACCGCCGCCGTTGTGGCGCGGGCCGGTCGATGATGCAGTATCTGCTCGACCAGACCCGGGACCTGGGCATTGAGCACATCGTCCTCGAAGTCATCAAGAACAACGTCCCGGCCCACACGCTCTTTCGCAGATTCGGGTTTGTCGAGAACCGCGAGTTGCTGATCTTGCGCCGGCCTCCTGGACCGCCCAGGGCCGGCGCGCCGCCCTACGAGGCCACGCTGCTGGGCGAGGCGGAGGCCCTGGCGCTCCTCCAACGTCGCCAGAGCGTTCCTTCGTGGCTCGATGAGACTGCCTCGCTGGCCAACGCCGGCGGCCTTGCCGGCATCTCGGTCGAGTTGCACGACGGAGGCCGGGGCTGGCTCGTCTTTCAGCCCACGGTTTTCCAGTTGGGCCGGCTGGTCGTGCAGACCGAGCGCGGGGACCCGGCGCACGTCGCCCAGGCGCTGGCTCACGCGCTCCACACCCACTATCCCATCCACGATACCAAGACCGAGAACGTTCCTGCGGACGACCCTCACCTGCCCGGCCTGTTCGCCCTGCGCTATTTTGAGTCGTTCCGCCGCATCGAGATGACGCTAGACCTAGGAAGGCCGACATGATCCGTACTGAGGCACTGACCAAACGGTTTGACGAGACCCTTGCCGTCGATGATCTGACGTTGCACGTCGAGCGGGGCGAGGTCTTCGGCTTCCTGGGCCCCAATGGCGCCGGCAAGACGACCACGATGCGGATGCTGTCGGCGCTGGTGGCGCCGACCTCCGGAACTGCCTGGGTGAACGGTCACCAGGTGGGCGTCGACAACGCCGGCGTGCGTGCCAGCGTCGGCCTGCTGACCGAGGCGCCGGGCCTCTACCCGCGCCTGAACGCCGAGCAGAACCTCGAGCTCTTCGCCACACTCCACGGCGTCGAAGACGTCCGGCGACAGGTGCACACGTACCTGTCGTTGCTGGGCCTCTGGGACCGGCGCGACGAGCCGGTGGGCGGCTTCTCCAAGGGCATGCAGCAGAAGCTGGCGGTGGCCCGCGCGCTGCTGCACGAGCCGCCGGTGCTCTTCCTCGACGAGCCCACGTCCGCGCTCGACCCGGAAGCGGCGCGTGTCGTGCGCGACTTCATTGAGACGCTCAGGGGTCAGGGGCGCACGATCTTCATCTGCACTCACAACCTGGACGAGGCCGACCGGCTGTGCGATCGCGTGGCTGTGATCAAACAGCGGCTGATCCGGGTGGATACCCCGGCAGCCCTGCGCCGCGGGCTCTATGGCCAGTCGGTGGTGGTACACCTGCTCAATCCCACACCCGCGCTGCAGGTCGTCGCCGGCGGGCTGCCGTTCGTGACCGGCGTTTCCGAGGTGCCCGGGGGGATGCGCGTCGCGCTCGACGATCCCGAGGCACAGAACCCTGTGCTGGTCCGGGCTCTGGTGGAAGCGGGGGCCGAGATCCAGTTCGTGGAGCGCGAATCGCACACGCTGGAACAGGTCTACTTTGACCTCATGCGCGACTCGGAGGTGGCAGCGTGAACACCCGCCGCGTTGGAGCCATTGTGAGAAAAGAGTGGCTGGACATGGGCAAGCACAAGACGGTGCTCACGATGATGGCGCTGCTGCCCGTGATTCTGGTCGGCATGATCCTGGCGACAGCCTACTTTATGGAGCGCACACCCGAGGCGGAGTTCACGAGTGAGGGCGACGCGGGCTTGCCGCTGCCTGCCGCGATGGCGCACCTGGACCCCAAGACCGGGACGATCATCCTGCTGAACGACCAGTATATGTTCTATCTGCTGTTGATCCCGATGACGCTCCCGGTCTACATCGCGGCCTACAGCATCATCGGCGAAAAGGAGACGCGCAGCCTCGAGCCGTTGCTTGCCACGCCGATCACCACGACGGAGCTGCTCGTGGGCAAAGTCATCGTCGCGGTCGTGCCGGCGGTGGCGATGGCGTGGCTGAGCTACCTCCTGACCGCGATCGGGATGTTCATCATAGCCAGCCCCGTCGTCTTCGCATACCTGGTGCGCCCCGTGTGGACGTTGGGCATGGCCATCCACAGCCCGCTGTTCGCGCTGCTCTCCACATTCACCGGCGTGATCGCCTCGTCGCGTCTCAACGACCCGCGCGCCGCACAACAGGTCACCGCACTGTTCATCGTGCCCGTCCTGGGGCTCAGCATGGTTGTCCTCTTCGGAAAGATATACCTCGACTTGGGGATCCTGATCTGGGCCACGTTGGCGCTGGTGCTCGTCAACGCCGGTGCCCTCTGGCTCGCCGTGCGCCTCTTCCAGCGCGAGCAAATCCTCACCCGCTGGAAGTAGGCTCCCGCCTCTGCTCTCCGCCGTGCCGCGGTCGTCGTGACCGCGTTCGCCGCTGGACGCCGTGTCGCAGACGCCGTGTCAAGGACGCCCTGTCGCAGACAGGCCTGGTCCAGCCCTACCCTCGGCTTGTGCCTGCGCCCCCATCCACGCTCGCGCCGGAGCACGTGTCCCCGCGGGCCAGAGCCCCACGCCACCCCGTCTGCCTCGCCCTTACTCTACCTCCGGCGCCGACGGCCCCTCGTGGTTGGCATAGCCGGGCGCGTGGCTGCGCCAACGCGGGTCCACGTGCCACGCTAGCGAGAGGAACGGATCCGCCGTCGCCTCCAGGTGCTGCGCCAGCAGCGCGCGGTGCGCTGCGAGTGCCCGGGCGTGCGCCGCCACACCGACCAGCGTCCGCGTCTCTCCGCGGTCTTTGCGGAGGTCGTACAGCTCCTCCCCATCCCCCTCCAGATAGCGCGTGTACTTGTAGCGCGGCGTGCGAATCATGCGCCCGGGCGAGATCGTGAAGCCCCACTCGGTATGCCACTCTGAGGCGACATAGGGCGGCGGCGCCGGCGACTCTCCGCGCAGCCACGGCGCCAGGCTCCGGCCCCGTAGTCCCTCCGGCGGCGTCGACCCCGCCAACTCGCACAGGGTGGGGAAGAGATCGAGCAGCGAGACCAGCGGGTCCACATCGCGATCCGCGGCGACGAGTGCTTCCGGCCCCGCCACCATCAGCGGAACGTGGGTCGTCTCCTCGATGAAGCTCACCTGTTTGGTGACCATCCGGTGGGCCGCCATCCCGTCGCCGTGGTCGGCTGTGAAGATGACGACTGTCTCGCCGGCATCGTCGCGCCGGGCCAGGACGTCGAGGATCTGGCCGATCTCGGCGTCGACACGCGCCAGATAGTGGTAGTAGGCTGCCAGGTAGTGGCGGTAGTTGTGCGGCGTCCACGCGGCAGCCTGCGCCAGCCGGCGATGCGAGCAACAGATGTACTGCACCGGCAGCGGGCGCTTTGCCAGGTCTGTGTCCTCGAAGTTGTCGGGCAGCGGCGGAAGCAGGCCCGCCGCCTTGTGATCCATGTGCTTCCCGGCGTTCTCACCCACCCAGCCGCAGATGTTGTGCGGGTTGTTGAGATCGGCGACGAGCAGATAGGGCCGCGGTCCCGCGTAGGCGCCGAGCCACGCCACGGTCCGTTCCGTCGTGTACCGGTCCTGCAGCGTATCGGCGTTGACGGGCCAGGCGGGCTCCGCCGTCACGGGCAGCGTATTCTGCGGATCGACTGTGAAGCCACGCAGGCTGCCCGCGTCGTGTTGCTTGCCGAAGTGCATCGTCACATAGCCCGCATCACGCAACACCTCGCCCAACGTGGGGACGTCCGCCGGTACGGGCGGCACGTGGTGCTTGCGCCCGTTCGACAGCACGCCCGTCTCGTGGGGATAGCGCCCGGTCCAGTAGGCGGCACGTGCGGGCTGGCACAGGGGGCACGGCGTGTAAGCCTCGGTGAAGCGCACGGCGCGCGCGGCGATGCGGTCGATGTTGGGCGTCTGCGCCACCGTATTGCCGTATGCCGGCAGCGCCCGCCAGGCGAGCTGGTCGGCGAAGATCATCAGGATGTTCGGTCGCTTGGCCATCGTCTTTGCTCCCTCCGTCGTGACCTGTCTCCAGGGGGATTCTACGTGGTTCGGAGGGCCGGGACAAGGGGCCGGTGCGTCGGCGTCACTAACCTTCCGCCAACTCGATTCACCGGGCGTCGCTCCACGACTCGTGGCTCCACGACACGTGGCTCCACGATTCGTGGCTACACGACACGTGGCTCACCCAGTCGGTTGCGTGCCCAGGAGCGCCTCGAGCTTCTCGACTGTCAGCGGCGACGACCCCTCGTAGTGGTTGTTCACGTTGACGTAGACGTCCACGTCCCGGTCGAGCAGCTCCTGGACCAGCGACGCGATCCCCGGCAGCTCGTCGTCCTTGGGCAGGATGACGCGGTTCCAGCCCTCGGGCGCCAGCGCTTCGATCGCCTGGCGGTCGGGCCCCATCAGCCGGATGACGACGGTGGGGTGCGCCCACAGGCTCTCGCGCCACTCGGCGTAGAGGTCGCGGATGTCCGGCATCCAGTAGCCCTGCACCAGAACCGGGACCAGGTCGAAGGCCTCCAGGAACTGGAAGTAGGCGCGGTTGAGGTATTGGGGGTTGCGCACTTCCAGTGCATAGGCCGGGCCTTCGGGCAGGGCGCGGCGGAAGGCCCCGAACAGCGCCTGGAAGCGTGCCTGCGTCGCCATCTTCTGTCGATTCAGGTACTCGAACTGGAACATCAGCGGCCCCAGAAGGGGGCGGAGCGGTGTCAGAAGCTCGAGAAACGTGGTGAAGAGCTCGACGGAGAGAAAGTGCGGGTTGGGCGTGAGCGGCTCGTCCGCTTTCTGGTAGAAGTGGGTCAGGGTGAGACTGTTGGGCGCCTTGATCGAGAAGCGGAAGTCGTCGGGCACGCCGGCGCGGTAGCGGGTCACGTCCTCGGGCTTGGGGAGTCCGATGGTCTCTGGCCCGAAGAGCGACCAGAACCACTGGTCGATCTCAACGGTGTGGTAGCGCCGGGCGTACTCGACGAGATAGCCGTGCCCCTCGGGGTCGCCTTCCGGGGTTGAGTAGACCAGGCCGACCCACGAGGGAAACTTCCAGCTGCACGTGCCGAGGCGTAGTGTCGCCACCGGTTTCTCCTTGTTGGCTATGCCGACCAGATTCTTGAAATCTCCGCCAACTTCCTCTGGCGCACCGCTTCTTCGTCAGGGATGGCGTGCCCGCACGTGACGATATACAGGAGATCCTCCAGGGCCGATGTGTGGATGTAATAGTCCCGGCGGAACTCCCATCCCGAGTCGATCTCTCCACCGTAGTAGGGACGTATCTCCGGAGATATGTCTACGACAGGATCGCCGATCGAGCAGGAGCCAAAATCCACGACACCGGTCACCCGCTCGCCTGCAAGATCGACCAGGACATTGTGAAAACCGAAGTCCTGGTGGATGACAACGGGCGAGAAGGAGATCATTCGTTCGTCGTCAATAGCTTCGCTGAGGTACCGTCGCACCGCCGGCCGCTGCGCCGTGGGCATCAGGGGAAACACGTGCTCCTTGTAGGGCCCGTGCTTTTGGGCGAGGGCATCTCGCCAAGCCTCCGCCGTCAGGTATCCCTGCAGCCCCACGGTCGCGACCTTGCCGATTGGGATGCCATGTAGTGCCGACAGGAAGTCTCCCACAGCGGGACGCCACCAGGTGGCCTGGCGCAAGGCCTCGGGCGCCCGAGGGTACGAGGCGCCCGGGATGAGGGGGTGTCCGGCAAACGCGTGGGGATACGCATCGCTCGCCGGTGCGACATACCGGTAGTTCGGGATCGGCAGCGGCAGCTCGGGAGCCAGCACGGAGAGCAGGCGGATTTCGAGCAGCAGTTGCTGCTCACTGCTGGCGTCCACGGGGAACCGGAAGATCAGATCGTTATTCACCAAGCACAGGCGGTTCGCCCATCCCTCGCGGAAGAAGGAGATCGATCGGATCTGCAGATCAGGGAACTGCGCTGAAATCGCCTGTTGGTATGCCTCGATCCTCATTCCGTCCGTAGACATGGATGTTTTGCTTTCTCCCCTCGGATG
>ENA-UOUL01001513-UOUL01001513.1-bioreactor-metagenome-genome-assembly--contig:-NODE-1513-length-31853-cov-5.899987_pt1 | contig 31853 bp, 23 predicted proteins | sample MGYA00249838_ERZ747220 | MGnify/ENA primary metagenome ERZ747220 (study PRJEB28778, sample SAMN05720191) | bioreactor metagenome | isolation source: Anaerobic biogas reactor | place: USA:Washington... | reverse complement strand
AATCCCGGGGTAAATCCGGGGACGCCTTGGAAAATCCGAAGATCCGCGGACGCCGTTCCTAAACCCCCGCCCTGATTCTCCCCATTGGTCTCGCGCCGCAAAATCGCGCACACGTCGCCATTGCTGCGCATATGCTAACAATCCCTGCCCCTGCGCCCCTGCGTGCCTTCGCCCTCTGCCTATACTTCCTAGCGACCGGCCACGCCCGCGCGCAGAAAGGAGCTCTATGTGCCGTACATTCTTGCTCCCCGATTCCGCATCCTTGATTCGTTGCACCCTGCGGGCGATAACTCTCAAGAGTGCAAAACCGGGGGCACGCAAAATCGAACTCCTTGCACCCTTGAGGTCCTACCCCCGCCGACCGCGTTATTCCCGGACCTTGCCGCTTACACTCTACGCTCTTTGCACCCTTGGCTCTACCCGCGCACCGGAGTTGCCTTGCTGCTTCCCCTGCACAAACGGCCGACCAGAGGTCGGCCGCTACCCTTTGTGCCTCGTTGCCTTGTGGCCTCGTTGCCTTGCGGCCTAGTACTCCGGTGGCAACTGGCTGAGCTGCGCCATCGTGAACACCGGCCCGTCTTTGCAGACGTAGACCTTGCCCACGTTGCAGCGGCCGCACTTGCCGACGCCGCACTTCATGCGGTTTTCGAGCGTGGTATAGATCTGCTCGGGCTTGAAATTCAGCTTCGCCAGCACCGGCATGGTCAGCTTGATCATGATCGGCGGGCCGCAAACGATGGCGATCGTGTTGTCCGCAGACGGGGCGAGCTGCTCCAGGATCGTCGGAACAAAGCCGACCTTTCCCTTCCAATCCGGTGTCTGGCCACCCGGATCGACCGTAACGGAGAGGTTGACGTCCTTGCGGGCGCCCCAGTCGGCCAGCTCGTGCTTGTAGACCAGATCGGCCACCGTGCGGGCGCCGTAGATGATGCTCACGTCGCCGTACTTGTCGCGCAGGTCGAGGCAGTTCCAGATAACGCAGCGCATCGGCGGCAGGGCGATACCGCCCGCGATGAACAGCAGCTTCTTGCCGTGCCACTGCTCGATCGGGAACACGTTGCCGTACGGCCCGCGGAAGCCGATCACGTCGCCCTCGTCGCGGTCGGCCAGCGCCGAAGTCACGCGCCCGGCCTGGCGGAACGTACACTCGATGTAGCCTTTGCGCGTCGGCGGCGAGGCGATGCAGAACGTACTCTCGCCCTCGCCGAACACGGAATACTCGCCGAACTGCCCGGCCTTGAAGGTGAACTTCTCGGCCTCGGCCGGATCGACGAATTCCAGGCGGAATGTCTTCACGCCCGGGGCCTCGTCCGTGACCTTGGCGATGCGCATGCGGTAGGGGACGTACAGGTTTGCCGGCTTGTCGCCAGGGGCAGGCGCCGCACCGGGAGGGGTGGCCATCTTGGTCATGCCTTCATCTCCGCCAAAGCCTGTGCATGTTCGGCCAGGTTCATATCCACCGGACACGTTCGCGAGCAGCGGCCGCAACCAACGCAGCCCAGCACGCCCAACCGTTCCGGCTGGTACGAGAACTTGTGCATTACGCGCTGCCGCCAGCGCTCGGACTGCACGTGGCGCGGGTTGTGGCCGGAGGCGTGCAGCGTAAACAGCGAGAAGCCGCACGAATCCCAGCACCGCAGGCGCGTGCCGCCTTCGCGGTTGCGCTCATCCTGAATATCGAAGCACGAACAGGTCGGGCACACGAACGCGCACGCCCCGCAACCGAGGCAGCGCAGCGACTGCTCGACCCAAACGGCATTGTTGCCGAAGGCCGCCGGCAGCTTCTCCTTCAGCTTGTCGGCCGAGAAGCGCGGCGCGACCTTCGCCAGCACCTTGTCTTTGGTCTCATTGCCGGCCGGCGTGAAGAGCTGCGGGGCCGCGGCCACGACCGCCTGGCCCTTGGGCGTCAGCACCTCGACCAGGAAGCGCTCGGCGTCAATCGGCGTCAGCAGCATATCGCTGCCCCGCGTGTCGCCCGGGCCGCCGCCGACCGACGTGCAGAAGCAGTACGCGTCGGCCTTCTTGCAGGCGAGGCCGATGATCGTCAGGTTCGCCAGCCGCGTCTCGAACTGCGCGTCCTGGCTGTCCCAGGTGAACACCGCCTTGAGCGTGGCGAAGCTGGCCGCGTCGCACGGATGCGCGCCGAACAGCACCGTCGGCCGCTTGTCGGGCTCGGCCGGCTGCTGCTCCACGTCCTTGCCGTTGAACTTGTAGCGCAGCAGCGGCTCATAGGGCGGGAACGTCGCGAGCTTGGCCGAACTGCGGGTCTGAATGTAGTCCAGCGCCACTTGCTCCGGCGTCTTCACCTCTGCGAAGTTGAGCAGTTCGCCTTCCTTCACCGGCGCCAGCAGGCGTTGCCCGGCAGCGGTGAGCTTCGCGAAGAGCTCGCCGAGAGACTTCTTTTGTAGTATTCGTGTTTCGCTCATTGTCTCACCGGATGAACTCTTCCTTGTCGTCAGGTTTGAAGGTGGACAGGGCGTACTCCTTGCGGGTCGAGTATCCCGGCTCGCCGCCGAAACTCGTGAGCACTTCCTGAGCCAGCACGCGATTCAGCAGGTCGAGGCGGATGCCCTGCGGGCAGGCGTCGCTGCACGACCCGCAATCGACGCAGCGCCCGGCCAGGTGCATCGCCCGCACGATGTTCCATTCGAGGTTGCCCAGCGGATCGGTCGCGACCGGAATCCACTGCGGCTGATTTACGTCGGTGATGCAGCGGGCACAGTAGCACATGGGGCAGGCCGCGCGGCACGCGTAGCACTTGATGCACCGCGACATTTCGGCCGACCAGAACGCCCAGCGCTGCTCCAGCGGCATCGCTTGCAGCCGCTCGATCTCTTTCTGCGCCTCAGCCGGCAACCCGCGCGGCACCTTGGCCAGGTAGACCTCGATATCCGCGAACTTGGCCAGCTCCGTGATCTGCCCGTCGTCGGACACGATCAGCAGCACGGCCGCATCGTCCGCGATCTGGTTCTCAGCCGCGTATTGCATGACCGTGCGGGCTGTCGTAACACGACCGACGACCGCCGCCTTGCCCAGCGCCTTGACTTCCGGCTTCAGCAGGTACGTCGCGAGGTTCTGCTTGCAGCTTTCGTCCCAGACGAGCTTCGCAGTCTGCTCTGGAGTCTTTGCGAACAGCGGCCGGGCGGTCTGCGCGTCAGTGCCGGCCGCGAAGCCGATCACGACCTTGACCGCGCCGCTTTCCAGCAAAGCCTTGGCTTTCTTCTGTAGTGCTTCCATCAGGCCACCTCGAGCGGCCGAATCTGCCCGCTCAGCCGTTTCGGGAACGTGTCATATGGCCCGAGCTTGCGCACGTCGGCCACGACGTTGTTGACCAGCTCGGCCCACTTGGCGCCCTCGGCCGCCGACACCCACGAGAAGTACACGCGCCGCAGGTCGATGCCCATGAAATCCAGCAGGCGGCGGAAGACGATCCAGCGCCGGCGGGCGTGGAAGTTGCCCGCGGTGTAATGGCAGTCGCCCGGGTGGCAGCCGGAGACGATGACGCCGTCGGCGCCCTGCCCGAAGGCCTGCAAGAGCAGCATGAAATCAATGCGCCCGGTGCAGGGCAGGCGGACCATGCGGATATTGGGGGCGTACTTGATGCGGCTGGTGCCGGTCAGGTCCGCGCCCGCATACGTGCACCAGTTGCACACGAAGGCGATCACTTTCGGTTCATAGTCTGCCATGAGTGCTCAGCTTTCAGCTATCAGCTTTCAGCTCTCGCCATTGCTCACAACGCGAGCAGTTCGGCGAAGATCTGCTCGTTTGTGAAGCCCTGTAAATCTATAGACTTCGACCGGCACAGCGCCACGCACGTGCCGCAACCCTGGCAAACGCCCTCGTTGATGCGTGCCACGGTCTTGATCAGCTTGCCGTCGCGGCCGCGAATTTCCTCGCGCTCGATGGCCTGATATGCACAGGCCGATTCGCAGAGGAAGCAGCCGATGCAGGTCGAGAACAGCGGCGGGGCACAGCGGTTGACCTTCGCGACCACCGGCTCGCGCTGCAATTCGTCCTTCGAGAACAGTCCCGTTACCTTGCTCGCCGCGCCCGATGCTTGGGCCACGGTTTCGGGAATGTCCTTTGGCGCCTGGCAAGCGCCGGCGACAAACACGCCGGCCGTATTCATCTCGACCGGCCGCAGCTTGGGGTGCGCCTCGGACAGGAAATGGTCGCCGTCGTAGCTGACCTTGAGCTTCTGCGCCAGTTCCTCGGCGTCCTTATCGGCGACCATGGCCGTGGCCAGCACGACCATGTCGGCCTGAATTTCGACCGGCCGGGAGTTCAGCAGCGTGTCGACGCCCTTCACAATCAGCTTGCCGTCGCGCTCGTAAATCTTCGACACGCGTCCGCGGACGTAGTGAACTTCGTCCTCCTCGATCGCGCGGCGGACGAATTCCTCATACATCTTGCCGCCGGCGCGGATGTCCATATAGAAGACATACGCCTTGCCGCTGTGCACCTTGTGCTTGTAGAGCATCGCGTGCTTGGCGGTGTACATGCAGCAGATTTTCGAGCAGTAGTTGATGCCCTTGGCCGGGTCGCGCGAGCCGGCGCAGGCGATGAAGACGATCGTCTCGGGCGCCTTGCCGTCGGACGGCCGCTTGATCGCGCCCAGCGTCGGGCCGGAGGCGGAAGCCAGCCGCTCGAACTGCAGGCCGTTGACCACGTCCTTGTACTTGCCGTAGCCGTACTCGGGGAAGAAGTCGGTCTGCTTGATGTCGTAGCCGGTGGCGACGACGACCGCGCCGACCGGAACCTCGATCAATTCGTCTTCCTGGTCGAAGCGAATGGCCTTCTTCTCGCAGAAGCGCTCGCACACCTTGCACTTGCCGGTGCGGAAGTAGGTGCAATGCGCCTTGTCTATGACGGGCTTGTTCGGCACGGCCTGCGGGAACGGGACATAGATCGCGGTCCGGTTGCCCAGGCCGGCATTGAACTCGCTCGGAATCTTCTTCGTCGCGCACTTCTGGGCGCAGATGCCGCAGCCGGTGCAGAGCTTTTCATCGACGCAGCGGGCCTTTCTGCGGATGGTCGCCTTGAAGTTGCCGATGAAGCCCTCGAGCTTCTCCAGCTCGGAATAAGTGTACAGCGTGATATTCGGGTGCTGGGCGACTTCGACCATGCGCGGCGTCAGGATGCACTGCGAGCAGTCCAGCGTCGGGAAGGTCTCGGAAAGCTGGGCCATGTGCCCGCCGATCGACGGGTCGCGCTCGACCAGAATGACCTTGTGCCCGGCATTGGCGATATCCAGGCTGGCCTGAATGCCGGCAATGCCGCCGCCGATGACCAGGGCCGTCTTGGTGACGGGCACCTTGATCGGGAACAGCGGGCGATTGCGCTTGACCTTCTCGACCATGATGCGAACCAGGTCGATGGCCTTCTCGGTCGTCGCCGGCAATTTCTCGTGCACCCACGAGCAATGCTCGCGCAAGTTCGCCATTTCGCACAGGAACGCGTTCAGCCCGGCGTCCGCGCAGGTGCGGCGGAACGTCGGCTCGTGCATACGCGGCGAACAGGCCGCCACCACGACGCCGGTCAGCTTCTTCTCGCGGATCGCGTCGCGGATCAGGTTCTGCCCGGGGTCCGAGCACATGTACTTGTAATCAACGCTGTGCACCACGCCCGGGAAACCGGCCGCCGCCTGGGCGACCGCGGCGGCATCGACCGTGGCGGCGATGTTCTCTCCGCAATGGCAGACAAAAACACCAATGCGCGGCATGGTCTAGCCTCTCTTCTCTGCTGTGCCGGCCTGGGCCGGTGCGGCGGCACTCGCGGCGGCCGCCGGCGCAGGCGTGGAAATAGTCTGTGCTGCCCGCTCGAAGCGCACCGGAACGTGATGGCGCTGCATGCCCAGCTTGTCGGGGCTCAGCCCCATGGTCAGGCCGATGAGCTGGCTGATGTAAATCACGGGAATCGAATATTGCTGGTTGCGGTATTGCTGAATCGCATCGCGCCGCAGGTCGAGGTTCGTGTGGCACATCGGGCAGGCCACCACGATCGCCTCGGCCCCGCGCCTGACCGCGTCATCCACGATCTGCCCCGACAATCGGGCGACCGAGTCCAGCTTGGCCACCGAGAGCCCCGCCCCGCAGCACTCGACCTTGAACGGCCAATCAATCGGCTCGGCCCCGCAGACCTTGACGATGTCGTCCATCTCCTGCGGATCTTCAGCCCGCTTGCACGTATTGAGGGCCGCAGGCCGCGTCAGGTAGCAGCCGTAATAGCAGGCCACCTTGCGCCCGAACGGCTTGCTCACCTTCTCTTTCAGGCCGTTCGCCGCCGCCCGGCTGAGCACCTCGACCACGTTCAGGACGCGAGTGGTGCCGGCGTAAGGCAGCTCGATGATGCGGCTGATCTCGCGCCGCAGGTTCTCGTCCTTCGAAAGCTCGTACCGCGTGCCGGCCAGGCGCGTGAAGCAGGCCGAGCAGGGGACCAGCAGCTCAGAAAGCCCGGCCCGCTCGGCCAGGGCGAGAATGCGGGCGGGCAGCGCCAAAGCCAGCTTGTGGTTCAGGCTATGAGCGGCGCTGGCCCCGCAGCAGTTCCAGTCCGGGACTTCGGTCAGCTCGAGCCCCAGCAGCGGGGCGATGGCCGTCAACGACTCGCCGTATTCACGCGAGGAGCCCAGCAGCGAGCAACCGGGGTAGTAGCCGATTTTCATCTCTTATCCGCCTCGTCGTGATGGCCCGTGGTTTGGCCGGCATGCGCGCTCGCGGCGGCGCAGCGGTCGAACATGGCCGCGATCGCGTCGCGGCCCTTGATCTTGTGCGGCAGGATTTTCAGCTTGCCGCGCATGAGCAGCTTGGGCGCGACATTGACATCCTGAAACACGTGCATGGTTCGCATTTTGTAAGCCGAAATCAGCCCGACCTCGTGCAGCCGCCCGTTCTTCTTGATGGAATCGAGGAACGAGCGGTGGAAGGCGAGGATGTCCTTGGCCTTCGGGTTTGCCACGCCGCGCCGCAGGGCCTCTTCCCGCAAGTAGTCCATGATCTTCGGGATACTGACTTCCTGCGGGCAGCGCGTCGCGCACGTCTCGCAGGCCAGGCACAGCCAGATGGACTCCGCCTTCAGCGCCTCTTCTTCCAGCGCCGGCAGGCCAAGCTGCAGCACCCGCAGGACCTGGTTCGGCGCGAGGTCCATCTCGGGGCCCAACGGGCAGCCCGCCGAGCACTTGCCGCATTGGTAGCAGTTGAAGACGGATTCGCCCGTGGCCGCCTTAACTTGCCCGGCCAGGCTGTGGTCATGTTCGTGATGAGACGAACCAGACATACTCTTCTCCGAAGGGCTGGATCGCAACAACCCGGCCGCCAGCCGGGACCGTGGCTGCCCGGCGCAGCACGAGTCCGGTAAAGCGCCGGTCGCCAGGTGCCTGCCCAAGGCCGGTACCGGCCGCCGGGTGCCGCGTGCCTTGGTCCGTGGGTGCCATGCCCAAGCCGGGTGCCATGCCCAAGCTGTAAGCGCGGGCATGCCCGCGCTTACAGCTTGGGCATGGCACCCGCAGGCCGCACCCGCGGAGCCGCACTCACGAAGCACCGCACCGGAGCGCCGCACCCACGGAGCGCCGCGCCCACGAAACGCCGCACGCGGCAATTTAGCGGAATCTGGCACGTCCCGTACCAGAATCGGTCGCGGAATGATAACCGTAAGTGCGTTTCGGCGAAAGCTTTACGTCTCGCGCCTTGTAATCCGCACCGTCTCGCCCGGTCGCGAAACTCCGCAGGCAGCGCGGAATATCCGCAAAGCGGCAAGGCGAGGTCACGGGCGAGTGAACGCCGGACGCCACGGCGTGCCTGTAAGCGCCCCACATCAAGGCGCCGGATGCCCCGCGACGGGACGCGATCGACCATGACCTACCAAGCCGCTTGAACAAGGGGTAGACTACGCCTCTTTCGGCCCGGGGACCGCCCCGATGGCCGTGGATGGTAGGCGAGGGATCCAGGGATCAAACGATCTAGGGGTCTTTCTGCAAAATCGACAAACCGGGATACAAGAGGGAGTTGAGCGATGGCGATCAATCTGCGCGGACGAAGTCTGCTTTCGATGAAGGACCTGACGGGGGAGGAGATCAATGCGATCCTGGTGCGGGCCGCGGAGCTCAAGGCCGACCGGGCCGCCACGTTTCGCGCCGCGCCGCTGGCGGGCAAGACGCTGGCCATGATCTTCCAGAAGCCGTCGCTGCGGACGCGCGTCTCGTTCGAGACCGGCATGACGCTGCTCGGCGGGCACGCCATCTACCTGGCCCCTTCGGACATCAAGCTCGGCGAACGCGAAACGACCGAAGACATCGCGCTCGTGCTGTCGCGCTTCGCCGACATCATCATGGCCCGCGTCTTCGGCCACCAGATCGTCGTCGATCTGGCCAAGTACGCTACCGTGCCGGTCATCAACGGCCTCAGCGACTTCGAGCACCCCTGCCAGATTCTGGCCGACCTGCTGACGATTCAGGAACGCAAGGGCCGGCTGCGGGGCCTCAGCGCGACGTACATCGGCGACGGCAACAACGTCGCGCATTCACTGATGTACGGCGCGGCCCGCGTGGGAATGAACATGACCGTCCTGACGCCGCCGGGCTTCGAGCCGCTGCCGCAGGTGCTCGAGGAATCGCAAGCGATCGGGCGCGAGACCGGCGCCACGATCCGCGTGACGAATGACCTGGCCGACGGGGCTAAAGGCGCCGACGTGCTGTATACGGACGTCTGGGCGTCCATGGGTCAGGAAGCCGAAGCTGAGGCTCGCCGCAAGAAGTTCGCCGGCTTCCAGATCAACGGCAAGCTGATGAGCTACGCCAAGCCGGACGCCATCATCCTGCATTGCCTGCCGGCCCACTACGGCGAGGAGATCGATTACGCCACGTCGCGCACGCCAAACTCGGCCATTTTCGATCAGGCCGAGAACCGCATGCACGCCCAGAACGCGCTGATGGTGATGCTGGCGTAAAGAACTGAAGAATTGAATGTGAGTAGTGGATAGTCAGGGCGCCCCCGCGACTATCCACTATTCACTTTTACGATCCACTCTTTCCTGCGCGAATAGCCAGCGCCACAGTTCCGGGTCGTCGTACGCCTTGTCCCAGACGTTGTGGTTGCCGTTCGGGTATTCGGTGTACCAGATACTCTTGCCGCCGGCCGCCTTGATGGCCTCCACCAGTTCCCGGGATTTTTCGACCGGGACCATCTTGTCGGCCGCGCCGTGAAAGCACCAGATCGGGATGTCCGTCAGACGAGGGGCAATTTTCTCGGCCAGGCCCGTGGACTCGGCGTATTCAGCAAAGCCGCAAATCGGCACGACCGCCGCCCACTTGTCGGGGTAACTTGCCGCCAGCATCCAAGCCCCGTGTCCGCCCAGTGAGAGGCCGGTCAGGTATACGCGCCTCGGGTCCAGGTTGTACTCGCGTGAGGTCAGCTCGACGCAGCGCAAAGCCATGCCCGCCATCGGGCCTACCCAGGCCTCATTCGGCCGGCATTGCGGCATGACGACTATGGCCGGAATATTGCGATGGTGCCGGCGGATCGCGCGGCCGATGCCAATATCTGTCTGGAGGAATCCATCCTCCCCGCGCTCGCCAGCGCCGTGCAGGAAGAGGATGACCGGCCAGGGGCGCTCGGGAGTGTAGTCCGGCGGCACGTAGACGACGTAGGCGTAGCTCTGGTCATCCACGCTTACAGTCTTGCGGATGAAGCCGGTCACCGTCGCGGAGGATGGAGCGGCCGCGGCCGGCTGCGTTTCGGGCGCCATGCCAGGGCCGGGCGGTGGGAGCTGAGCGAACGCGAGCAAGAACATGGTGGCGATCCAAACAAGATTCGGCATACAGGTATTCCTGGCTACCGGCATTCAGGCCGGGAAGGCTCATACTGTAGCGGCGCGACGCGCTTATGATGGGCCGTAAGGCAGGCTGAGTCGACCCCCAAGCCCCGCGCCTGGCGAGGATCAAGCGGTTTGAAGACATTCCGGCGCGAAACGCGCGACCAGTGTGTTCGGATGAGCCAAGCGGGTGCGAGGCCCCACCCTGGCGGGCGATTCGGTAAGACCGCCAAACTAATCGTCTCCTGACCCCCGGCCAAGGAGTTCGCGGTCAGTTCGAGTTGAAACCCGCGGGCCCCAAAAGCCCATCACGCTTCTTCAGCCGCCGTCGTCGCGGACATCGTCTGCGGAGCCGGAACGTGATCTTGCGGCGGGCGCGCTTCCGGCGGGCGAACTACGGCCGGGCGCTCGGGCGAGCTGTGCTCGTCCTCGGCCGCCTCGCCTTCACCCCAGGCGCCCTTCACCGGCGAAAGGATCATGATCATGTTCCGCCCGTCCATCGAGGGCGGCCGTTCCACTTTCACCTTTTCGCCGAGTTGATCCGCGATTTCGCGCAAGGATGAGAAAGCGATCTCGCGATGAGCTCGTTCGCGGCCCCGAAATCGCATCGTGAACTGCACCTTGTCGCCGGCCTTCAAGAACTTTTCGGCCTGCCGCAGCTTGATGCCACGATCGTGATCGTCGGTCTTGGGCCGCAGGCGAACTTCTTTCAGCGCCTGCTCGTGGCTCTTCTTGGTCTTCTTCTTCTGCAAGTACTTCCATTTGCCGTAGTCCATTATGCGGCAAACGGGCGGCCGCACGTTCGGTGCGACCTCGACCAGGTCCATGCCCGCCTCGTGGGCCATCCGCATGGCCTCATTTACAGGCATGACCCCGAGCTGTTCGCCTGCTTCACCGATGACGCGCACCGGCGAGATGCGAATCTGCTCGTTTCTGCGCATTTCCTGAGCGATGTTACTTAACCTCCAGCGTGCGTCACAGACGCACCTTCTACCGCCGGGGCCTGGCCGCCCGGCGCCGGCGTCTTTTCGCCGTGAGTGGCAATCTCAGTCGCGCACGCGGCCAGGAAGTCGGACAGCCGGAAACTGCCGTACTGCTGCCCTTCGCGCGTGCGCACGTTTACTGCTCCGTTCCGCATCTCCTGTTCACCCACCACGAGGATGTACGGCACCTTCATCATGGTGGCGCTGCGGATCTTAGCCCCGATTCGTTCGCTGCTGTTATCCAGCTCCGTTCGCAGTCCGGCCGTGCGGCAGGCCGCTGCAACCTCCGCCGCATACGCGGCGGACTTCTCGCTGACCGAACAGACCGTCACCTGAACCGGCGCCAGCCACAGCGGGAATTTACCCGCGAAATGTTCGATCAGAATGCCGACGAAGCGCTCCATGCTGCCGAACAGCGTGCGATGGACCATCACCGGGCGGTGCTCGGAATTGTCCTCACCAATGTACGTCAGGCCGAAACGCTCGGGCAGATTGTAGTCCACCTGCACCGTGCCGAGTTGCCATTCGCGGCCGATGCAGTCCCGGACCACGAAGTCGATCTTCGGACCGTAAAAGGCCGCTTCGCCCACTTCCTCGGACGAGTTCAAGGCGGCGGCCGCAACCGAGCGGCGCAGCGCTTCCTGCGCCATGCGCCAGTTCTCGTCCGAACCGATGTATTTCTTGCTGTCCGGGTCGCGCAGGCCGATCCGCACGCGATAGTCGGTCAGGCCGATCATCTTCAGCACAAATTGCGACAGATCGACGCACTCGGCGATCTCATCGGGCAACTGCTGCGGCGTGCAGAATACGTGGGCGTCGTCCTGGCAGAAGCCGCGGACGCGCGTCATGCCGTTCACTTCGCCGGATTTCTCATAGCGGTAAACCTGGCCAAACTCGGCCAGCTTCACCGGCAACTGGCGGTAGCTCCGCGCTTCCGACGTGTAAATCTGAATGTGGTGCGGGCAGTTCATCGGCTTGAGCAGGTACCCGTCTTCGACCGCCAGCCACGCCCGGATGCGCCGCTGACGCTCTTCACGCGGGGCGCTCTTCGGATAACCCGCCTGCCGCAAATCCTCGTGCTCGGCCGCAACGTCGCTGAACAGCTCGATCTCCGCCGGACTGGCCTGCTCACCCGCCTCTCCGGCCAGTTCCCAGAGCCGGTTCAGCATTCGGGCCCGCTCCGACTCGAACAGCGGCGGGTACTGGCTTTCCCGGTAGTACGGGAAGTGCCCGCTGCTGCGATAGAGGTCGAGCCGCCCGATGTGCGGCGTGTAAACCAGTTGATACCCGCGGGCGATGAGTTCTTTTCGCAGCTCCTCTTCCAGCACGTGCCGGATAGTCGCGCCGTGCGGCTTCCACAGAATCAACCCGGTCCCCACCAGCGGGCTGATCGTGAACAGCCCCAGTTCCTGCCCCAGCTTGCGGTGGTCGCGCTTCTTGGCCTCCTCCATCATGTGGAGGTATTCCTGGAGCGCCTTCTTGTTCGGCCAGGTCGTGCCATAGACGCGCTGCAGCATCTGCTTGGTGGCGTCGCCGTGATGGTAGGCCCCGGCAACCTGCATCACCTTGAACGCGCCGATGCGGCCGGTACTGGGCACGTGCGGGCCGCGGCAGAGGTCCTCAAAGCTCTTGCCCGGCTCGCCGGTGGTGTAGAAGCTCAGCGTGTCACCCTCGGCCCGCAGCGCGTTGTCGATCTTGTATTCGTTGCGTTCGGCTTCGAGCTTGCGCATGGCCTCGTCGCGCGGCATCTCGTAGCGGACGAAGGGCCGGTTCTCCTTCACGATTTCGGCCATCCTGGCTTCGATCCGCTCAAAATCCTCGGGCGTCAGGCTGTGATCGAGATCAATGTCGTAGTAGAAACCGTTGTCAACGGGCGGGCCGTAGACCAGCTTCGTGTTCGGCCAAAGCTGACAAATCGCTTCGGCCATCACGTGAGCGGCGCTGTGGCGGGCCACGTGGAGCCCTTCGGGATCGTCGATTTTCAGAGCCGTGAGCTTTACTTGCCCGTCAGTCAGGCGCGTAGAGAGTTCGACCACTTGGCCGTCGACTTTGGCGGCGACGGCCTGATCGGCCAGGCGCGGGCTGAGGGCGCGCAGCACGTCTACGACGCGGACCCCGTCGGGATGCTCGACAACAGTGCCGTCGGGCAACTGCACCTTCACCATGTGGACAAATTCCTCATGGGAGCGGGTTCGCTACAGTCGCCGACACCAGCAGGAATTGCATACGGGCTAAGTTCGACACTTCCGGGACGAAACCATGCCAGGTCCGCGGCTGTTCGCCGCTCCAAGTTAGGCCCGGTCATGTCTGCTTGTTTCGCAAAGTTCGTCCCATGTGTTCAAAATATCGGCCGTCCAACGGCGGCACTATACAACGGTTGGAGTTTATCGGGCAGCCCGCGCAAAAGTCAACCCCAAATCGGCCCCTGCGGTATGCCTCGGCAACCCGCGCCCGCCCGTCTGTGCCCCTGCCCTCCCCCCCTTGCGGCCGGCCCGGTTACGAACCAAACTGCGCGGGTGCGTCCGAAGAAGCCCGTGAATTAATGAAACCTATGAATTCGGCGTTACAGATCGCAACTGACGTCTCAGCCGGGCGGCTGAAAGCTGAGCAAGTTTGCCAGGAAGCACTGGCGCTCATCGCGCAGCGTGACCCGCCCCTGCACGCCCTTCTCGAGCTGACGCCGGAGCACGCCCGCCAGCGCGCCGCCGCAATCGATGCGGCCATCTCGGCCGGTCAGCCGGTCGGCCCCCTGGCAGGCGTGCCGATCGCTGTGAAGGACAATATCTGCACCTTGGCGGGTCGGACCCGGTGCGCTTCGAAGATCTTGGAGGAATACCGCTCGCCGTACAACGCCACCGTAATCGATCGCCTTGAGGCAGCCGGCGCCGTGATCGTCGGAAAAGCCAATATGGACGAATTCGCGATGGGCTCGTCCACCGAAAACAGCGGCATGGGCCCGACCCGAAATCCCTGGAACGCGGATTTCGTCCCCGGCGGCTCGTCCGGAGGTTCGGCCGTCGCCGTCGCCGCCCGAATGGTCCCCCTGGCGCTCGGCTCCGACACGGGTGGCTCCATCCGCCAGCCCGCCAGCTTGTGTGGCGTCGTGGGCCTGAAGCCAACGTACGGGCGCGTATCACGCTACGGCCTGGTGGCGTACGGGTCGAGCCTGGACCAGATCGGGCCGCTGGCCACGAATGTCACGGATGCAGCGCTGCTGCTGGAAGTGGCCGCCGGACAGGACCCGCATGATTCGACCAGTGTCGCCGAGCCGGTACCGCAGTACACGGCCGCCCTGGGGGATTCGCAGCTTGCCCAATGTGCGGCCGGCCTGCGCATCGGCGTGCCGAAAGAATACTTCGGGGAAGGGCTGGATCCGGAAGTGCGGGCGGCGATTGAAGCGGCGCTAGAGGTTTATCGCAGCCTGGGCGCGAAAATCGTCGAGGTCTCGCTGCCCCACTCGCGTTATAGCGTCGCCGCTTATTACGTCGTGGCGACGGCGGAATGCTCGAGCAACCTGGCGCGGTTCGACGGCGTGCACTACGGCCGCCGGACGGCCGCGCCGAACGACCTCATCGATTTGTACAGTTCCTCGCGCGATGAGGGCTTCGGGCCGGAGGTCAAACGCCGCATCATGCTCGGCACGTTCGTGCTTTCCAGCGGCTATTACGAGGCGTATTACAGCAAGGCTCTGAAGGTGCGGCGGCTGATCAAACAGGATTTCGACCGTGCGTTCGAGCAGGCCGACGTGCTGGCTGGCCCGACTTCGCCGACGCCCGCCTTCCGCCTGGGAGAGAAGGCCAGCGATCCGCTGGCGATGTACCTGGCGGATGTGTATACCATCTCGGTCAATCTGGGTGGTCTGCCGGCACTTTCGATTCCCTGCGGTTTCAGCGCCGCCGGTCTACCGATCGGGCTGCAGTTGATCGGCCCGCTCTTTGGAGAAGCCCGGCTGCTGCAGGCGGCCCGGTTATACGAACGCGAAACCGACTGGCACACGCGCGAACCGCCTCGGTGAGGCGATGTACGAACCGCAACCCGATTCGCGGCTGACGCACGACCCGGAACCCGCACAGGAAGGTCCCGAAGCGCGGGTGCCATGCCCAAGCTCTAAGCGCGGGCATGCCCCGGCCGCCCCCCCCGACGCTTGCGACCAGGCACACGAAGATTACGAAGCGTGCCAAGAACTCCCGGCACCTGTTTCAGATGGGGCTTCGCCGCAGTCAGACGCCGGCGCGCCAGGACTCGAGGACGCCGCCATCTGCGGCATCATCATACTGCTGGCCTTCGTCCTGCGCTTTATCTACATCCTGCAATGGCAACGCAATCCAGGCTTCGCGCACCCGGGCATGGACGAGCTCTACCACGACCAGTGGGCGCAAGCCATTGCGGCCGGGAAGACGTTCCTGGAAGGGCCATACTTCCGCGCCCCGCTCTATCCCGCTTTCCTGGGCTTCATATACAAGCTGTTCGGGCACAATTACCTGGCGCCACGCATCGTGCAGGCCGTGCTGGACTCACTCAGTTGCGGACTGCTCTTTATTGCCGGCCGGCAGGTGTTCAGCCGACAGGTGGCCGCGGTGGCCGGTTTTGCGGCCGCGAGTTACTGGATGCTGATTTTCTTCACCGGCGAGCTGCTGATCGCGCCTGTGCTCGTATTCCTCGATCTGCTGCTGATAATTCTGCTGCTGCGGGCCGGCAAGAAGCCCGGAGCGCTGCTCTATGGACTGGCGGGCGTGGTAATGGGCCTCTCGGCAATCGCGCGGCCCAACATCCTGCTCTTCGCGCCGGCGGTTGTCTTGTGGATGCTCGTCCGACACTGGCGCGAGCTGCGGCGCGGCCTGGTCTACATTGCCTGCGTCACGGCCGGTTGTCTGCTGCCGATCCTGCCGGTCACGATTCGCAATTATGTGGTCGGAAACGATCGCGCGCTGATCGCCTCACAGGGCGGCGTGAACTTCTATATCGGGAACAACCCCTGGTCGGACGGACGCACCGCCATCGTACCCGGCACACCCGGCGGCTGGTGGGAAGGCTACTACGCCTCGATCGCGCTGGCCGAGGAGGCAGAGGGGCGCAAGCTCAAGCCCTCCGAAGTGTCGAGCTATTACTACCGCAAGGGCTGGGAGTTCATTACACAGCAGCCGGCCAAGGCGCTTTCGCTGCTGGCACTGAAGCTCAGCTTGTTCTGGAGCAGTTGGGAAATTCCCAACGATAAGGGCGTCTACTTCTGGACGGAGCGCTTCACCCCGATTGTCAAACTGCTGCCGCTGGGATTTGGTGTTGTCGGTCCTCTGGGCATGCTCGGGCTGTTCCTGAGCCGGCGGCGCGGGCGAGAGTTATTCCCGCTGTGGGGCTTTATCCTGGTCTATTCGGCCAGCATCGTGGTGTTCTTCTGCAACACGCGCTATCGCATGCCGATCATTCCGCCCCTGATCCTCCTGGGGACCTGGGCGGTCTATCAGACCGTGCGGGCCGTGAAGCAGCAGCGCTGGCGGACGGTCGGCGCCAGCGCTGCCGTCCTGGCTGTCGCCGGCGTATTCGTGAACGTGACCCCGGGTTCCGAAAACTTCCGCACCGATGCCGACGACTGGTTCTTCCTGGCACAGTTGTACGAGTCCCAGGGCCACGGCACGCCCGCACTCCGTTGTTACGAACAATCTTTGCAGGTCCGCCCGGACTTCCTGATGGCCCGGCTGCGCTATGGCAAACTGCTGATCAGGGCACAACGGCCGACCGAGGCGATCGCGCAGTTCCGTCAGGCGCTGGCGGCGCCCCCGCGACTGGCAACTAACGAAAGTCAGGCTACTCTGGCCGAAGCGCACGCCCTGCTGGGCGCCGCCCTGGCCGAAACCGGCGCTTTCGCCGAGGCCGCCGCCGAATTCCAGGCCGCCATTCCCGCTCTCCCGCCGGCCAAGTCGATTCGCGCACAGGTCAGCTTGGGCAGAGCCTTGGCCGCGCTTGGCCGCAATGCAGAAGCGATCGACGTTTTCAAGCAAGTGCTGCAAGTCGATCCCGGCAACGAGCGGGCCGCCAGTGAGCTGCGCAAGCTTGGCATCGCACCGTAACAGTCCCTGGGTCCAGCCACGTTCATCATTAATTTGCCGCGCTGCGGCAGCGGCCATCGCGCTCTGCACCAGGTTATGAACGAGCGCGAAGACCAGGATTTCCTTCTCCACGCCCTCCGGCGTTATGGGAAATAGACCGTGGCCTCCATCGCTCTGAGCCGAAGGTGCGCGTAGCCCGCTCGCTCCGCCGCCGCGCGCAGTGCGGCATCGGGCGTCTTGGGGAAGTCGACCAAAATCGCGGCCGGTGAACGACGCGCCAGCAGCTCAGACACGCCGGCCGGTCCTACTCCACGCAACAGCCGCCGCTGGTCTGGCGTTAGGCGGTCATACACACGGTACGCGAATACGCCCGTTGCCATCTCGGGGTAGATCGCAAGGCCGCCCTCGAGTGCGACTAGGGGTGCCAGCGTCGCCACGAGCGGGCGCCCCCCATGCGACAGTCGCGCTGAATCGGGACGGTCGACCGAACTCTTCGGACCTGCTTCATTCTCACTCATAAGTTCCGCAAGCTCGCGGCCGGCCGCCGCAATGCGTAGCGGAATCCACGCCTGTGGTGAAGGCAAGTACCGCACGTATCGAACGGTCGTCGCGAAGCCGATCACCAAACTGACGACCGCCAGCCCGGCCGCGATGCGCTGCCCGGCGCGGTGACGCAGGTATGGCCCCGTCAGCGCCGCGGCCCAGATTGCCGCAAACGGAACGAGGCTTGCAAGATAATCGCGCTGCATCGGTGTCGGACCGAATGCAGCCAGGAACGTCGCTACTGTTACGAGCCCCGCCAGCCACCGCGCGCCTGCACGGCTCGCCGGATGCCCCGACCGGGGCTCTCTGCCGGCAGACCTTCGCCGAAGATGATGGACCACCGCCGCGGCCACGAGTCCGCCCAAGAGCACTATACCAGAACCCTTGAGGAGATACTCGGCGGAATAAACGACCTTGCCCGTCATCTCGATTGCGCGGGCGTCGCCCTCATCGGCCCGGACCGCAGCGTTGACGCGGTGGAACGTGAAGTTGTTGAAGACAGTGACGTCTATGCCGCTGCTGGCCGCAATCAACACTGCCGGCGCGAGACCGGTCGACAGGCCGAACGCCCCGACGACGCACCTGGGCAACCAGCGTCGCTGCTGGCCGCATCGCGTTACGTCGGTTGTAAGCCAAGCCGATCAGCAGGGCTGCTGCGGGCGGCGCAGCGAGCAGCTTGAAGCCGACAGCCAGGCCCGCTGCCAACCCGGCTGAAAAGCACCAAATGGTTGGGCGCCGTGCCTCGAGGGCGCGCAGCGCGAACCACGTGGCGACGACCAATAGCGAGGTACTGACCAGGTGGTTGCGAGCGTACGGCGCGATGAAGAGGGTCAGGTGGTGCGTACCGACGAGCACGAAGGCCGCGGCCGAGACGACTCCGCCAACGCCCAGCCGGCGCGCGAGAGCGCCGACGGCGACCAGCATAGTCACGAGAAAGATGAGGGAAATGAGCCGAGCCCGGAGCAGCAGTAGGCCGTCCCCGCCGATAGAGAAGGCTTTAGCGTACACGTACGGCAGCTATGGCATCTGGAAGTAGGCAAAGTCGGCGTACAGGCGCTGCGTTTTGACGAGTACGCCGGCCGCGAGATACATGTGCTCATCGCGACTTAGCGGGGCTGTCAGCACCAGGGCGCTTAACAACAGAAGTACGAATCCCTGTGCGAAGCGCGCAAGCGGAAGGAGGGTCGCTTTCCGTTGGCTCCCAAGCGACGTCATCAACATGGGTTGAGGAATGGGATAGTCCTCCGGGCATCGTTCCGAGCCGCCCGATCCAATCGTCGGTACCCGGTAATCGACCTGGCACTACGTGTCAATAGTGGCCGCCACGCTCGCGCTCCCCGGCCCGACTTGGCCGCGCGAGTTGACCCAGCGCAGCATGTAGTGCGCCGGCTTGCTACCCTGCATGCCGGCGTAATCGCGCGTGCAGGGCGCCCTTGTATCGACGGCGAGAAATGTCACTTCACCGAGTACAATTAGGGACAGTCACGGTGACTGTCCCTGATTATGCAAGCCGGTTGGTTGCGCAGCGTGCTCGCTAGCCGGGAGCGCGGGGGGCGGCTCGGCTGGGAGTTCGCCCTCCTGCGTGCTTATTATGCCTCGCTACGGACGCCGGTTACGCACCACTACTCGCGCTCGTGAACGACCAGCCACATCGGAAAGACCATGTCCGCGTCGGACAAGACGATGTCCGGCGATTGGCCGCTCTCAATCGTGGCTGCATTCAGGAAACCGCATACGCTCGAATAGTAGCTGTTCGAATACCACAGTGTTCCCAGGATGCCGCGGATGTCTACGATGTAACCTGCCAGGGGCGCGCGAAGCAGGATGTCCGGCAGAGTGCCGGTCACAATGTTGCGGGGATCGCTGAAGCCCACGAGGCCAAGTGTGTCAGTGTGATCAGCGTTCCCAACAAATAGACGGCCGCCGACATGTGTCACGCAGTACGGTAAGACCAGGTAAGATGAAGCTGTTAGCACAAAACGTTGTCGTGGTTATCCGCCACCGCCAGATCGAGAATCTCGCACGCGTCGCCGATGCCGTCGCCGTCCGCATCGGCCTGATCGGGGTTAGCCACGGCGGGACAGTTGTCACAGGCGTCGCCCACACCGTCGCCGTCGGCGTCGGCCTGATTAGCGTTGGCCATCGCGGGGCAATTGTCGGCGTCATCTTCCACGCCATCGCCGTCGACATCCGACCGGGTGTCCTGACAGCCGGGGCACAGCGCCAGTCCGAGTGCGGCCATGGCCACCAGCCAGCTTCTCAATAACAGTCTGCTCTTCATGATCGGTCTCCCTCGAGGCGCGGCGTTTGAAGGGGCGTCCACCGAACTACCGGCCCCAGAGAGCGTTGGTCCCCGTGCGTAAATGTCCGTTGCTGCGCAATTTTAATTGCGCCAATGGAGATATGCAATCGAAAAACTAGACTCGTTGGAGATCCGGTACCGTGGATTTGTGCGGCTCGGGTATCCCCTCTCCACCTGACGTCTCGGACGCGTGTCAAACGCCTCTTGCTCTATAGGTCGCTGAACACCGCTGACCGAGTGCAGCGGGCACGGGATGATTGGGGCCGCCCAGGCGGTGTTCTGGCTGTTGGCGGCCGGTAACGACTAGTCCGATCCGTAGTGTCGTCAACTGTAGCGGTCAGGTGTTCTGACGGCGGGGTGAAGAGTGGCGTGCGACCGAGCCGATAACCATTCTGTCCCTAATTCCCTTAACTCCCGGCGTCTCGGGTACGAATACCCGACGGGAGGCTCGCTTCACAGTTTCACACACGCCGGTGTCAAGCAGTGGCGCACGCGCCGGTGCTTAGGGGTGCGACCGGTATCCGGACACTCTCGACTACAGCGCCCGCAAGAAGGCCACCAGGTCCTTCTTTTCCTGCTCGCTGAGCTGTAGCTGCTGAACCAGGTTGAAGAACTCAACCGTGTCCTCCAGCGTCAGCGCCCGGCCGTCGTGCAGGTACGGCGGCGACTCCTTTATCCCCCGTAGCGGAAACGTCTTGATCGGACCGTCCGCCGTGGCGTACCGGCCGTTGATCATCTTCGGCTCGTAAAACCGCTCGGTTCGCAGATTGTGCATGAGGCCGTCCGTGTAGTACGGCGCCGGATGACACACCGCACACTGCGCCTTGCCGAAGAACAGCGCCTGCCCGCGCATCTCGCTTTCAGTCGCCTTCTGCGGATCGAGCTTGCCATAGATGTTCAGCTTCGGCGCCGGCGGGAAATCCAGCAGCTCCTGAAACTCGGCCATGGCATGCACTTCGCTGCCGCGCTCGAGGAAGTTCACACCCTTCTTTTGTGCAATGACTATGTCGGCGTCAAAGTAGGCCGCCCGCTGCTCAAATTCTGTAAAGTCTTCCACCGTCCGCAGTGCCCGTTGCGAACCGAACAGCCGCTGAATGTTCACGCCACGCAGTGTTGGCGTATCAATCCGATGCCGGAACGCCTGCGGGCGGATGTCGCCCACCAGGTGCGTGGCGTTGTTCGTATGCCCGTTGGCGTGACAGTCAAAGCAAGTTACGCCGGCGTGCGGCTCGGCGCTGCGCCGGTCATTAGTGAAGTTGAACTGCTGCTGCGGGAACTGACTCACCAGCAGCCGCAGCCCCTCGAGCTGCTTCGGATTGAGAATTCCGTTGAACAGCTCGAAAAAGTTCTTCTGCGTGACCAGTCTGCCTTGTGACACATCGCCCAGGTCCGGCCGCGTGGTCAGGAAGATGGCCGGTGGAAACTCCGCCAGGAAGTGGTCGGGAATGTCGAAGTCCAAATCAAAACGCGTCAGATCGTGCAGGCCCTGCCGCTTCAGTTCGTCGATTTGGAATTGCGGGAACACCATGCCGCCTGCCTCGTGGTTGGGGTGCGGCAACGGGTAAAAGCCCTTCGGCCAGAGGTCTTTTTCGCGGATTTCGTCCGGCGTCATTTTCGCCAAGTCGTCCCAGGTCACACCGCCATGCAGCTTCACGCGCACGCCCTGCTGAATGGGTTTGCCGCGGAACATGGTGACGTCTTTGGCCGGGTTGTCGGAAAGGTCGTAACGCTCCTGCAGCAATTGCATTTGCCGCTGCATGATTTGCGGCTTTTCGGCCTGCAGGCGCTTCATCATTGCGTCGAAGTCGATGTCCAGGTCCACGGGCATGTAGCTGCTTGTGCCGCGCTCCGCAGCGCCGGCGGCCTGCTCACCGCCGCCGGCAGCGGGCTTTACCTGCGCGAGCAGCGGAAGAGCGAGCAATGTCCCGCTCAGAAGCGTTCCGACCACCGAAAGCACGCGGGTGCGGCTTCCTCGCTTCGCGTACGTCATGTGTGCTCCTTTGTTTGCAAAGGCGGCGTCGCCGCGGAATGGGACCGTTGTCTATAGGAATGTAGTAGCCATTACCAATTCGTCAACAATTGATCTTCTGGGCTCTATTTAGAAGAGATATTGGTCCAACTAGTCGTATTGCGACTGCACGCCTGAATGCGAGGGTTCAACTCGCAATGCTCGAGGGATCAAGGGATCGAGGGATCAAGGGATCGAGGATCGAGGGATCAAGGGATCGAGGGATCAAGAGGTGCAGAGAGCAGAGCCGGGGCGTGCCGCCCCGAAATGCCGCCAAGAATTTTCCACTCGCCCAGTGCCCGCTGGGTGCCATGCCCAAGCTGTAAGCGCGGGCATGCCCTCGTTAACGGCGCCACGTGCGGGCCTGCGTTGAGTTGCCGGCGACAGCAAGCCCGCGTCCCCAGCGCGGGCTTGCGCATGGCACCCGCCATGAAGGCTGGATGCCATGCCCAAGCGCCAAGTGTCTGCTGCCCTTTTGCCTTACCGCCTTGATGTCTAGGCGGTGAGCGTCCGCGTAAACGGTCGTGGCCCGGTCAGCGCGCGGCGCCGACAGGTTCGGGCTTTGTGGTTTCCGTTTCCATCGCAGCCATCTCCGGCGCCTGTCGCTTCGACTGCCAGACGGCCCAGATGATCAGAACCAGCGAAACCAAGACGGCGCCGATCCAGACGCCGTCGATGCTCTTGGGCTGGAAGGAGTCCGGTAGCGTAAACGCGAATTCCTTGCCGGCCTCCAGAGCCTTCTGCGCGGCCTGTGCGGCGCCCTCGCGAACCGTGCGCACGATCCCGGCGTCGTATGCGACCATCAGCGGAACGCCCAGGATCGCCACCATGTTCATGACCTTCAGCAGCGGGTTCAGCGCCGGGCCGGCCGTGTCCTTCAGCGGGTCGCCCACGGTGTCGCCCGTCACGCTGGCCTTGTGCTTCTCGCTGCCCTTGCCCGTGTTGCGCTCCAGGTCACGCGGCTCATCTTCGACCATCTTCTTGGCGTTGTCCCAGGCGCCGCCGGCATTGGACATAAACGACGCCATGAGCTGCCCGACCACGATCGCACCGCCGAGGAAGCCGGCCAAGCCAATCGGACCCAGCAGGAAGCCGATCAAAATGGGCGTGAACACACCCAGTACGGCCGGCCCAACCAGTTCGTGCTGAGCGGCCGCGGTGCAAATCTTGACGACGCGGCCGTAGTTGGGCTTTTTGGTGCCTTCCCAGATGGCCTTGTCGCGGAACTGCACGCGGACTTCGTTGACGATCAGGTACGCCGCGCGGCCGACGGCCCGGATCAACATACCTGAGAAGAGCAGCGGGACCGCACCGCCGATCAACATGCCGACCAGCAGTTTCGGATTTGAAACCGTCAACAGGGCCGCCACATGGTTGAACAGCGCGATCGGCAGCGGCTTGTCCTCGCTCTGGCCACCGGAGCCGATGACCGTGATGAACGAGGCATACAGCGAGACGGCCGCAATCACGGCTGAGCCGATGGCGACGCCCTTAGTGACCGCCTTGGTCGTGTTTCCGACGGCGTCGAGGTCCATGAGGATCTGCCGCGCTTCCTTGTACTTGGCGGCGCCCATCTGCTCGGGGTCGTAGCCCATTTCGGCGATGCCGTTGGCGTTGTCGGCCACCGGGCCGAACACGTCCATCGAAATCGTGTTGCCGGTCAGCGTCAGCATGCCGATGCCGCACATGGCCACGCCGAACGCGATGAAGATCGCGTTAGTGCCGGCGTACACGAGGACCGAGAGGAAGATCGCGATGCACAGCACCAGGGCGGTCCAGACCGCCGACTCGTAACCGACCGCGAAGCCTTCGATGATGGTGGTCGCGTGGCCGGTGGCGCAGCTGCGCTTAATGCCGCGAACGGGGCTGTACTCAGTCCCGGTGAAGTACTCGGTGGTGCGGTTAAGGGCGATGCACAAGAGAATGCCGATGAAGCAGGTGATCGCCGGCCGCATGTCGAGGCCTTCGACACCCCAGTTGAAGTACCACGGCAGGGTGCTGATGCTGTTCCAAGCCACGTCGGAGAGAGTTCCCGCCGCGACCATGTCAGCGTTGAACCGGAGGTAGAAGAAGCCCAGGATGATGAACCCGGTCACCGATATCAGCGAGCCGAGCACGAAGCCCTTGTTGATCGACCTCATGGCCTGGGCCACGTCGCCGCGGTCGCCGGCCCTTACGGAGTACGTCGAAATGATCGAGCCGATCACGCCGATGGCGCGAACCAGAATCGGGAAGATTACGCCTTTGTGACCGAACGAAGCCCATCCCAGAATCATGGCCGCCACGATGGTGACCTCGTACGACTCGAAAATGTCGGCCGCCATACCGGCACAGTCGCCGACGTTGTCGCCCACGTTGTCAGCAATGGTGGCCGCGTTGCGCGGGTCGTCCTCGGGAATGTCTTTTTCGACCTTACCGACCAGGTCGGCGCCGACGTCGGCCGCCTTGGTGTAGATGCCGCCGCCGACACGCATGAACAAGGCCAGCAGGGTGCCGCCGAAGCCGAAGCCCAGCAGGGCCTCGTAGGCCCGCTCGCCGTACACCATAAAGATCAGCGTTCCACCGAGCAGCCCGAGGCCGTCGGTGAGCATGCCGGTAATGGTCCCAGTGCGGTAGCCGAGCATGAGGGCCCGGCCGAAGCCCACCGGAGCAGCCGCGGCCACGCGCAGGTTGCCGGTCGTGGCCAGGCGCATTCCCACAAACCCAACCGTGGCGGAGAAGAGAGCGCCCATGAAGAATGCTCCGGCCCGTCCGAAAGCAAAGGGGCTCATCCAGTCGTGGTCTTGGACAGCTTTGGTTAGGTACAACAGGCCGATCAGAATGAGAATCATGACGGCGACCGTGCTGAGCTGCCGCTTCAAGTAGGCGTTGGCCCCTTCGCGTACGGCGTCAGCGATGTCCTGCATGCGTTTGGTGCCGGTGTCCGCGCGGCGGACGAAATTGACCAGGCTATAGGCGTACACGAGGGCGCCGATCGCAACGACCAGGGCCCCGACCAGCGCGATTTTTTCGCCCAGCGCGAAGTCGGGGTTGCGCATTACCTCCCACCATTGGAAGTGGTGCTCCCCCGCATGCGCGGCTGTTTCGGCGGCCGGCGGGGCCTGAGCCAGCAGGCCCTGCGGCGTGCCGTAAATGCTGGCGTGGGCGTAGAGGCCCATGAAGAGTAAGGCGAAAAAAGCCAGGAAAGTCTTGGGATATCTTCGAAAGCACGATGCAATAAGCGAACGACTACGTCTCACGATGAGCTCCCGCCAAGAAACCTAAAACTTTAGTGCCGAGTCTCGGGCGACGGCCCGAAACAGGTGAGCATTGCGCCTTGATGCGCGAACCGCTGGGCGCCATGCTCCGACATTACGGAGCCGCCACTATAGGGCTTCCGTACAGGGCTTCAAGGGTCCGCTGGGGGCAAATCCGGGAGGGGGTGGGCGGCTGCGCGGGGGGGGGTACGGCTGGGTTGCGCTCACCCTGAAGCCCGGCCGCGCCGCCCAGCGTCCACGCTCGAAAGGCGGGGCCTGCCGGCCGGAGCGCCGGCAACGGCACCGCGCCGCGCTCACTCTTCCCGCTTCGGGCTGATTCACCTACAATCTGAGATCTGGACGACCAACAACGCGGAGGCATTATGAGCGGACATTCTCACTGGGCACGGATCAAGCACGCCAAGGCGGTCACCGATTCCCGCCGTGGCCGGCTGTGGAGCAAGCTGTCGAGGGCAATAATCGTGGCCGCGCGGCATGGGGGCGGCGATCCCGCCATGAACCTGACGCTGCGCTACGCGATAGACGCCGCACGCGATGCAAACATGCCCAAGGACACGATCGAACGGGCCATCAAAAAGGGCACCGGCGCGGGCGGCGAGGCTGATTACGTCGAACTGGTTTTCGAAGGCTACGGCCCGGGCGGCACCGCCATCCTGTGTACCGCGCTGACCGACAACCGCAATCGCACCGCCCCCGAGGTAAAGAAAATCTTCGAGGGCCGCGGAGCGAAGCTCGGAACGGCCGGCTCGGTGTCGCGCATGTTCAATCAGCGTGGGGTCTTCACGATCGCGGCGACCGCGGCCGATGAGGACACGCTCACCAACATCGCCTTGGAAACGGGGGCTGATGATGTGCAGGCGGTCGGGGATGAGGCCTTCGAGCTGACCTGTGATCCCGCCGTCTTCGGCGAGGTCCGCAAAGCGCTCGATAACGCCAACATAAAGCCCGAAAGCGCCGCCATTTCGATGGTTCCGATCACGACCGTCATGCTTTCCGGCGATCAAGTCGAAAAGATGATGAACCTCATTGAGGCGCTCGAAGAACACGACGACGTGCAGAACGTCTACACGAACTTCGAGATTTCCGACGACGACGCCAAACGCCTGGCAGAGGCTTAGCGCGCCTGGTCGCTGCCTGTTCAAACGCCGATTAGCCCGTGGAACTTCGGTTCAGCACGCGGTGAAAATGTCGGCGACTCTTTCACGACTTACCCTCGCCCGGGTGAGACTACGTTCGCTTGCAGGAATTCTGTCGGCAGCGGCGCCCGCTGCTGGCGCAGAATGACCCCTGACGTTAACGCCAAAGCTCGCCGACCGCCGAGCTTCGCAGCACGGCCATTCGGCCAAGCGCCCTTGCCTGCGCCGGTCCTCCTGCTGTCGACATAGGGGCCGCCGGCAAAAGGCGCCGGCCAGTTGTAAACTTCTGGCGTTGCCGTCAAAATGACCTTGACATTCTGGCAGACTCGAGGAAGGAGCAATCATGCCGCGATGGAGCGCACACGTCCTGTTGGGGTTTTTGTTTGGCGCCCTGTTCTCCTGCAACGAACCGACTGCGAACCTGGAGCCTTTTAAAGCGCCGGCGGGCAAGGACTACAGCCGGCCTCTGCCGCCTGGCGCTCTAGCGCTGCGCAAAATCGGGCCCGAGCAATACCCGGATTTCTCGAAAGGCTATTACAATCTCGCCGGCCTCGAGCAGGCCATTCAGCACAGCCTCAACTATCTGAGCAAGCCGTCCAGCCAGAAGTACTTCCCCTACGGTGACATCAGCCACGCCCGCGCGGTTGCTTCGCTCAAACACTTCCTGCAGGTTCTGCACACGGTGCGTTCCGGCGCGGAGCTCGATGCCGTCATTCGTCGCGACTTTGACGTTTACCAGTCCGTTGGCTGCGACGATCTAGGCACCGTCTATTACACCGGCTACTACACGCCCATCTTCGAAGGGCGCCGCCAACCGGACGCTCGATTTCGCTATCCGCTCTACGGCCTGCCGCCGGATCTGGTCAAGGGTGACGAGGGCGTCACGCTGGGCCGGCGGACGCCCGACGGGCGCATTGTCCCCTACTACACGCGGCGGCAGATCACGGAAGGCGGCCTGCTGGACGGGACGGAAGTGGCATGGCTGAAAGATCCGTTCGAAGCTTACGTCGTGACTGTGCAAGGGTCGGCGAAGCTGCGCCTGGCTGACGGGAGCCTTTACGAACTGGGGTACGCGGGTAATAACGGACACGAGTACACGCCGATCGCGCTGCAAATGGTTAAGGATGGGGTTATAGGACGCAACGAATTATCGCTCCAAACCATGCTCCGATATTTCTCCGCCAATCCCGACAAGGTGAATTACTACTGCCTCCAGAATGACCGGTTTGTCTTCTTCAAAGAACTGCCCGGCGGGCCGTTTGGCAGCCTGAACGTCCCGGTTACGCCATATCGGAGTGTTGCGACCGATAAAGAGGTATTCCCGCGCGCCTGCCTGGCGTTCCTAAATACAACGCTGCCAACGACTTATGGCGGATCGGTGCAGATTGGACCGTACTCAGGATTTGCCCTTGATCAGGACACCGGTGGGGCCATTCGCGCTGCCGGACGCTGCGATGTATACATGGGTATCGGACCACAGGCCGAAGCGACCGCCGGCCGCACTGGAGCTGAAGGCGCTCTGTACTACATATTCGTCAAAGACGGGTCCGGCACGTTGTAGCAATAATTCAGTTGACGCCGGTGAGCCGACGATGCATAATAAATGAGAGACGGAGTCATCCATAAGCTCTTGTCCGGAATGGTGAAGGAGAGCTGACCTAAAACATCATAAACAGCGTTCGGAAAGCCGCCCGTTTACTGATTATCCAAGTTCCAAAATCATCTATCCATACCTGGGTTATTGCGGCTGGAAGGACCTGTGGGGCGAAGCTGCGCCCCGAGGTGCCCCATGCAATCGCTCCAGGCCCCCGCCCTCGCGGAGCTTGCCGTTCAGTTGACTCGCGGTCCGAGGCGTCTGCGCCTACGGCAACTCCTCAACATTGAATTCCTCCTCTCAGTTATCGACCCTGGAAAGGCATACCCCGCAGACTTCATCTGCCATTGCCTTACCGGGTACCGGCGCGTCCCGCCCGATGGGACGGCTGATGAGAGGCTTATCGAAGCTGACGTCCTAATAGCAGATTTGGTAGCTCTCGCTGAACGGCTCAGCGAGGACGCCAACATCGTGGCCGAGGATTGGCCGACCGCCGTCTACTCGATTGCCGAGCTGGCTGAACGCTTCGACGTCAGCACCAAGACGATCTTCCGTTGGCGCCGCCGCGGGTTGGTCGGCTGGAAGTTCCGCTACGCCGATCGACGTATGCGGGTGGTCTTCCCGGATGCTTGCGTGCGGCGGTTCGTCGCGCAGCATGCCGAAATCGTCAGCCGCGGCAGCAGCTTCTCGCAACTGACGCGCGCCGAGCGCGACAGCATCGTCGAACGCGCCAGGGCCCTCGCCGGCCAGGGCCAGAGCACGGTCAATTCCGTGGCTCGCGCCTTGGCGGCCGAAACCGGCCGGGCCGTCGAGACGATCCGCCTGATCCTCAAAGCCCACGACGAGAGCCACCCGGGAGCGGGCATCTTCAACCGCTCACGGCTGGACGTTTCGGCGGACGATCAACGCCTGCGCATTTGGGAAGCCCACCAGGACGGCGTTTCGGTGGCCGTGCTGGCGGAGCGGTTCAATCAGCCGCCGTCAGCGATCTACCGGACGATTACGCAGATGCGGGCGCGGGATATGAAGTCCCGCAAGATCGAGTACATCGCCAGCCCGGCGTTCGAGGAGCCGGGGATCGATGAACTCATCGCCAACGATCCCGACGTGCAGGCGCCGTATCGCCCCGACACCGGCGGGCCGCGGCGCATCCCGGCCGACCTGCCGCCCTATTTGCAGCAGCTTTTCCGTATCCCGCTGCTCACCAGTGCGGGCGAGGCGGCCCTGTTCCGGAAGATGAACTACTTGAAGTTCCGGGCCGACCGGTTGCGTCAGCAACTCGACCCGGATGAGGCCACGGCCAGCGACCTGGACGCGATCGACGCGCTGCTCGACGAGGCCAACGCCATCAAGAACCAGATCACGCAGGCCAACCTGCGCCTGGTAGTGAGCATCGCCAAACGCCACCTTGGGCCGGCGCTGGACTTCTTCGAGATTATCAGCGACGGGAACGTCTCGCTGATGCGGGCCGTCGACAAGTTCGACTACACGCGCGGCTTCAAGTTCAGCACCTACGCCTCGTGGGCCATCATCCGCAACTACGCCCGCTTGATACCGGAGCAGCGCTGCCACCGCGACCGTTACCAGACCGGGCGCGAAGAGCTGCTCGAAATCACGGCCGAGCGCGGCGCGGACGAGCAGGATGACGAGCAGAATGCCCTGGTCCGCGGCGTCGTGGAACGCATGCTGGCCTCGCTGGATTTGCGCGAGCGCCGCATCTTGCGGCAGCGGTTCGGGTTGGACGAACAACAAACGCCGCAGACGCTCGAGCAGATCGGCCGGCACTTTGGCGTGTCCAAGGAACGCATTCGGCAACTGGAAACGCGCGCTATCCGCAGGCTGCGCACCGACTTTGCGTTGGACGTGCAGCGCCTGCTCGGTAGCTGAAGCCTCGCAGCGGGGGCCGCTGCCGGCGGCCCCCGCTTGCGGTTTCCCCCAAGATCCGCCAGGCGGGAGACCGAATCGCCCCGCCGACGCCCGCCACTCCGCGCAGCGGCCCCGCCCTTCACACTCTTCACCCCTTCACACCCTTGAACCCCGCCGCCGTCTCGCGCGAGACTGCGCCGCTGATGCAAGAATCCGTCGCCGCTGGTGCGTGAATCCTTTCTCGCACCCACTCCCGCGGGAATCCGTCCCGCGGCCGCCGGCGCCGCCGTACCTGCCCGCAATGACCCCACGCACCCCCGTCGCCGCTGATGCGAGAATCCGTCTCGCATCCCGTCCCCCGGAATCCTTTCCGGATCCGCCGCTGCTGCGTGAATCCTATCGTCCCCTCCCGCAATCTCGTCCACGGGCTCGTGACGCCAATCCCTTTCCACGAAATCCCGCCCGTGTGCCACTGCTGAAGCAGCAGTGCCTCGCGTATCCAGCTGCGCGGCTTCTCCACGCCTACGGCGCGCCGGTTTAGTGACAGACGATCTTGCTTGCTTGCCGCTTGTTCGCCGGACTGTTGCCTGCGCTCAGCAAACCGCTTGAGTCGACGGCTCTGTCGGCTATCTTACTACTTCTTCGTGGCTGTCTTACGAATCCGCTTCCTCAAATGCGTCGAGCGGCGAGCAGGCGGGAAGAGGAAGCGCTATCTTCGCAGGATTGTGAGACGCGTTGGTCGGTAGGCCTTGCGGCGCGAGATAGTGCCCCATGCAGCACCGCTGCCTCCCCCAGTTGGGGCTACCCAAGCCGCTCCACCCGTAGAGATCGAGCGCAAACACACAAACGAGTCGCCCGTCACCGGCCGTTATCCAAACGCAATCGTATCTCAGTCGACTTCCAAACGCTCGGATGGAGTCGAGCCGGCCGACGTTCCGGCTTTGTTTTATTAACTCGGCGAACAGCTCATATTGTGGCAGAATGGGTGTGGGGACCATGCGCCCGCCCGCCGGGTGAGCTGCTGGCAGCGGCGGCAATACGGAGCAATGCGGAGTATCCGGGAGGAATTCGCCGTAGAGCGCGGCATGAAACGCCCGGATCCAGCGCCATATGGCCTTCTTCAGGTCAACTCCCACCATAGCGCAGAGAACTTTGCCGTCGGGACCGGCGGCCGCCCGCAAATGGGATTCAAGTTTGCGCTGCCTTCGCCTGCTGCCATGCCTCAGAGAGACTAACTGGCCCATCCGCTTGTCTGTGCTAGTGTTCGAGTTGTTGCACGATTCGTGCGCCGGCAGGATCAGCGGGCATTCCGTAAGGTCTACGGCCGAAAAGGCCGCTCTGGAAGGAACGTGATCCCTGGTCCTAGGGGTGGAATCCAAAAACCCCCGCCCGCAGTGATAGCAAAACGGCGTCGCGTACACTCGCCGCATGTCAGATTTCGTGCTGATGGTAACCATTGCCACAATGATAGCCCGGCTTCGCGTTAGTTCGAGGCGCAATCTAATTCGCGTTTCGAGTGGGTGGACGGTTTGCCTACGCCCGGCGGCGAAGTTCTCCGTTTTCAGTTGTCGGTCAGTGCACCCCGTCGGCCGGTCCGATTTCAGTCGCCTCGCTTGCGATGTCTGCTTTTAGACTTCTGACCTCACGGTGTATCCGGTTCGGCCGTGGGAACACAGACCGCAGCCCGTCAATATGCTCGTGCAGATCATCGCGAATAGGCGACCACATCGGGTCGAGGATGAAGTCAATACCCTCCCGTCGAGCGAGCTTTGCGGCTGGGACAAAATCACTGTCGCCGGCGACCAATACGATCTGATCGACCAGCTTCTTGTACGCCAGTGACGCGATATCCAGCCCGAGGCGCATGTCGACGCCCTTCTGCCGAATCTCGTACCTGACGTCCTCCTCCCGCAGGTCATCACGCGTTATTTCACGCGCCAGCAGCCTCCGCAGCGCGCTCGGCGACAGGCCCCAGTACCCGGAACGTTCGTTGAGATAGCCCAACCGCAACGCTACTTTTCTGAGCTTCTTCAGCTCTTCAAAGAATTGAAGCCGCCAGCCGGCCAGCGGCGTACGCGAAAAGTCCACTGCCCGCCCGGTGATTGGATTGTGGGCTTTTTTTGTTAAAGGCGGGCAATCGTAGTAGAATATCCGGTAGAGGTGACTTAAGCGGCGCACGCGCGGGTTGGGCCCTTGCGTTCTCCCCGTTAGATGGTCCAGGCACATTCGATGAAGCGCGTGCGCAGCCTCCGACGGCGTTCTGCTGCCCTGCAGCCGATGGTACCGCTTGAGAAAGAACCCGCCGTCGATCAAGAA
>ENA-UOUL01001512-UOUL01001512.1-bioreactor-metagenome-genome-assembly--contig:-NODE-1512-length-31854-cov-5.886648_pt1 | contig 31854 bp, 22 predicted proteins | sample MGYA00249838_ERZ747220 | MGnify/ENA primary metagenome ERZ747220 (study PRJEB28778, sample SAMN05720191) | bioreactor metagenome | isolation source: Anaerobic biogas reactor | place: USA:Washington... | reverse complement strand
ACAACAAGCGTCTCATGGCTGGCTGGGACAACGTCTACCTGCTCAAGGTCCTGGCAGTTTAAATGCAATCGCCCTGCGTATTGGCGTACAATGCATGGACATGCGCGGGCTCTGCCTGCGCCTTGCCCCCTGACCTGACCTCTGATCGTCCCTCAGAACCCGATTTGACACCTTGACAAACAGGGTGTATAATCAGTTGTTGCGAATTGTGGAAACCTACGGGTTGTTCAGTTACATAGCGAAAGGGGAATTGGCCATCTCGGTTTTGTCCTGCATAAGCGGGTAGGGGAACGAAACCGGGATTTTCCATTTTCCCACTCATTTGGGGAGGGAGATGCCTTGGATATTAAGGATATTCGGTCTGTGCGCGTGAGCCTGGCGTCGCCTGATGATATCCGTAATTGGTCTTATGGTGAAGTCCTGAAACCCGAGACGATCAACTATCGTCGCCTGCGCCCGGAAAAGGATGGTCTTTTCTGCGAAGCGATCTTTGGACCCACCAAGGACTTTCAGTGCTATTGCGGCAAGTATAAAAAGATTCGCTACAAAGGCATCGTTTGCGAAAAGTGCGGCGTGGAAGTGACCCATTCCCGGGTCCGGCGCGAGCGCATGGGCCATATCGAGCTGGCCGCGCCCGTGGCCCACATCTGGTACACCCGGCGGTCGCCTAGCTATTTGGGCCTGCTGCTGGATGTCTCCCAGCGCAACCTCGACCGCGTCCTCTATTTCGCCCAGTATATCGTCACCGCAGTGGATGAGGACGCCCGCCAGCGGGCCCTCCGCCGGATCGACGAAGAGATGAACCGCGAGATGGCCCGCCTCACCAAGACGGCGCAGGACCAGGCCGAGGGCGCCGAGGGCAAGTTCGGCAAAGAGCTCGAAGGGGCCCGCGCCGAGCGCGACGGGCTGCTGCGCGAGCTGGAAGAGTCGCTGGCCGCGGCCACCGACAAGCTCATGAGCGCCGCCGCCGAGCTGCAGCAGCGCATGGACCTCTATCGCGACAAGCCCGCTCCCGAAGACCTGGTGTTCGCGCCGACGGATCGCGTGATCGTGGAAAAGGGCGATGTGGTCACCCGCGACCATTACACCATCCTCAACCAGGCCGCCCAGGACCAGCTCGGCGTCCTCGAGCGGGGCATCCAGGAGGACCAGTCCTCCCGCATGACCCCGTTGGAGGCGCGCATCGAGTACCTCGGGCGCCGCTCCGAAGAGGACAAGTCCGCGACCCAGACGCACCTGGCCCGCGAGCTGGAAGAGATCCGCGAAAAGGCGGAGACCAGCCGTGAAGAGCTGATGTCCCTGAAGGTCCTGCAACTGCTCAACGAGAACCGCTTCCGCGAGCTGGAGGCCAAATGGGGCCGCGTCTTCAAGGGCGGCATGGGCGCCGAGGCGATCTATGACATCGTCAAGGAAATCAACCTGGACAAGATGGCGGAGGAGCTGCGCACCGAGCTGCGCACCAGCCGGTCCAAGCAGCGCCGCAAAAAGGCCGCCAAGCGGCTCAGCGTGGTGGAGGCGTTGCACGTCTCCAACAACCGCCCCGAGTGGATGATCCTCACCATCCTGCCGGTGATCCCGCCCGACCTGCGCCCGATGGTCCAGTTGGATGGCGGCCGCTTCGCCACCAGCGACCTGAACGACCTCTATCGCCGCGTGGTCAACCGCAATAACCGCCTGAAGCACCTGATCAAGCTCCAGGCGCCCGAGGTCATCGTCCGCAACGAGAAGCGCATGCTGCAAGAGGCGGTGGACTCGCTGATCGATAACAGCCGCCGCGGCAAGGCGATCTCATTGCGCGGCCGCCGTCAGCTCAAGTCCTTGTCCGATATGCTCAAGGGCAAGCAGGGACGCTTCCGTCGCAACCTGCTGGGCAAGCGTGTGGACTATTCCGGCCGCTCCGTGATCGTGGTCGGCCCCACCCTCAAGCTGCACCAGTGCGGCCTGCCCAAGCGCATGGCGCTGGAGCTCTTCCGCCCCTTTGTGATGCGTAAGCTAGTGGAATACAACCACGCCATCAACGTCAAGGGCGCCAAGCGGCTGATCGAGCGCGAGGTCCCGGAGGTCTGGGAGGTGCTGGAGGAGGTCATCAAGACCCGTCCCGTGCTGCTGAACCGCGCGCCGACCCTGCACCGGCTGGGCATCCAGGCCTTCGAGCCGTCGCTGGTGGAAGGCAACGCCATCCAGATCCACCCGCTGGTCTGCGGCGCGTTCAACGCCGACTTTGACGGCGACCAGATGGCCGTGCACGTGCCCCTCTCCGACGCGGCGGTGCGCGAGGCGCGCCAGTTGATGCTCTCGCAGCATAACCTGCTCCTCCCCGCCAACGGCGAGCCGGTGATCGGCCCGACCAAGGACATGGTGCTGGGCGTCTTTTACCTGACCATGGAGCGAAACGGTCGCAAGGGCGAGGGCAAGGTCTATTCCGCCTATGAGGACGTGAGCCTGGCTTACCACCTGGGCAAGCTGGACATCCATGCCAAGATCAAGTTCTACACCAAGCCCAATTCCAAGCCGCGCACCAAGCCGCGCTTGATCGACACCACGGTGGGCCGCGTGCTCTTTAACGAGGCGCTGCCCGAGCCGCTGCGTTTCATCAACGAGCAGTTGAACAAGGGTGGCCTGAAGCGGCTGATCTTGGACGCCTATCGGGTGCTGGGCGCGGAGGCCACGGCTGAGCTGGCCGACCAGATCAAGGCCCTGGGCTTCCACTATGCCACCCGTTCCGGCGTCACCGTCGCCATCGATGACCTCACCGTCCCCACGGACAAGGATGAGATCATCCAGGACGCCTCCGACAAGGTGGACGCCATCGAGCGGCTCTACCGCCGCGGCCTGGTCACGGAGAACGAGCTCTACCGCAAGACCGTCGAGCTCTGGTCCGAGGCCACCGAGGACATCACGGCCGCGGTGGACCGCGACCTGGATCCGCAGGGCAACATCGGCGTCATGGCCCGCTCCGGCGCCACCAAGATGGGCATCCAGCCGGTGCGCCAGTTGGCCGGCATGCGCGGCCTGATGGCTGACCCCTCGGGGCGCATCATCCCGCTGCCTATTCGATCCAACTTTCGCGAGGGCCTCACGGCCCTGGAGTACTTTATCTCGACCCACGGCGCTCGCAAGGGCCTGGCCGATACCGCGCTGCGCACCGCCGACGCGGGCTACCTGACCCGCCGGCTGGTGGACGTGGCCCACAACATGATCATCAACACCGAGGACTGCGGCACGCACTATGGCATCTGGATTCGCCGCGACGTCTCTGAGGCCATCGGCGAAAAGTTTGCCGATCGCATCGTCGGCCGCTATGCGGCGGCGCCGCTGGTGGACCCCAGCACCGGCGAAGTGATCGTCGAGGCCAACGCGATGATCGAGCTGGACCACATGGAGCGGATCAACGAGGCGCACATCAACGAGGCCCTGGTGCGTTCCGCGCTGACCTGCCAGTTGCGCCACGGCATCTGCGCCAAGTGCTATGGCGAAGACCTGGCGCGGGGCGGCCCCGTGAATATCGGCGAGGCGGTGGGCATCATCGCCGCCCAGTCCATCGGCGAGCCGGGCACGCAGCTCACCCTGCGGACCTTCCATACCGGCGGTGTGGCCTCCGGCGAGGACATCACCCAGGGCCTGCCGCGGGTGCAAGAGCTCTTTGAGGCGCGCAATCCCAAGGGCCAGGCCATCATCTCGGACATCGCGGGCGTCGTCGAGCTGCGTCGCGATGGCGACCTGCGTTGGGCCAAGGTCGTCTCTAGCGAGATGCGCAACGACCTGCACCGCGTCCCCGAGGGCTATACCGTCGCCGTGGAAGATGGCGACGAGGTCATGGTCGGCGACGTGCTGGCCACCCAGGCGGGGAGCGAAGAGATCACCGCCCACGTGGACGGCCTCGTGGCCCTGGACGGCAACCAGGTCTATATCCGCTACGAAGAGCGCGAAGAGCGCGAATATGAAGTGCCGGCCGCGGCGCGCCTGCGCGTCGGCGACGGGCAGCGGGTGGAGGCGGGCGCCCAGCTCACCGAGGGCACCAAGAACCCGCACGAGATCCTGCGCATCCTGGGCGTGGAGGCGGTCCGCGAGTACCTGCTGGAAGAGATCCAGCGCGTCTATCGCTCCCAGGGCGTGTCCATCAGCGACAAGCACATCGAGGTGATCGTGCGGCAGATGCTGCGGCGGGTGCGCGTGGTCAATTCCGGCGACACGTCGCTGCTGCCCGATGAGATCATTGACCGGCTGGACTATGAGCAGATGAACGCCACGACGGCGGCCCAGGGCGGCGAGCCCGCCACGGCCCAGCCCGTGCTGTTGGGCATCACCAAGGCGGCGTTGAACACCGAGAGCTTCCTCTCGGCGGCCTCCTTCCAGCATACCATCAGCGTCCTGGCCGAGGCGGCCATCGAGGGCAAGCAGGACCACCTGTTTGGCCTGAAAGAGTCTGTCATCATCGGCAAGCTGATCCCCGCGGGGACGGGCTTCCGCGACAACGCCCACGCGGCGCAGGCCGAGGATGCCGAGCGGGAAGCCAAGCGCGCCGCCGAGGCGGAGCCCCTCTCGCCAGAGCTGCTCTTCCCTGGCGGGCTGGACCTGGGGCTGGGCGTGCCGGATAGCCTGGCCGAGGGCGCCGATATCGTGGACGAAGGCTAGTTGAGGACCAGATCAGGCGGGGAGGGCCCCGGCCTTCCCCGCCTGCTAGAAAACACCGAAAGCACATGGACTCTCTAACGATTCGACGTTGGCGAGCGCGACGAGAAGTCAAGCCAAGCATCTTGCCACGCTTGCTGTTGGGCAGCGTGGCACTGCTGTTTCTGAGCCTTGGCGCGCTCACGGTTTTGGGCGTGGGCGCGGCGGCGGGCGTCTATTGGTACTTTGCCAAGGACCTCCCGCCGGCGGACGAGGTGGAACGGCTCACCTCCGAGGCGTTCCAAACCAGCATCATCTATGACGCCACCGGCACGATCAAGCTCTTCGAGCTGATCGACCCCCAGGGCGGCGCCCGCACCAAGATCCCCCTGGCCGAGGTTCCCGAGCACGTCCGCTATGCCACCGTGGCCATGGAGGACAAGACTTTTTACACCAACCCCGGCGTGGATTTCTTGGGCATCGTCCGCGCCTTTGTGAGCAACCTGCAAGGCAACCAGATCCAGGGCGCCAGCACCCTCACCCAGCAGTTGATCAAGCTGGTGATCATCCCCGAAGAGGAGCGCTACGAGGTCTCGTACGCCCGCAAGATCAAGGAGGCGATCCTTTCCCTCGAGCTCTCCCGGCGCTACCCGGGCATGGAGGGCAAGGACCAGATCCTGGAGTGGTACCTGAACACCGTCCCCTATGGCGGGGTGGCCTATGGCATCCAGGCGGCGGCGGAGCAGTACTTTGCCAAGAGCGCCAGCGAGCTGACCCTGGCCGAGGGCGCCATGCTGGTGGCCGTGCCGCAGTACCCCCTCATGAACCCCATCGACAACTATGACGAGGCCAAAAAACGCCAGGAGATCGTGCTGGACCAGATGTACCTGCAAGGGTACATCACCGCCGAGGAGGCCTGGGAGGCCAAGCAGGCCGAGATCAAGGTGATCTCCAAGCCCTTTGATATCCTGGCGCCGCATTTCGTCATGTACGTGCGCCAGATCCTGGAGCGCGAGTACGGCCTCAATATGGTCTACCGCAACGGCCTGCGCGTCTATACCACCCTCGAGCTGGACCTCCAGGCCGAGGCCGAGCGCATCGCGCGGGAGCACGTCGCCGATATCGCCGAGCTGCACAACGTCAGCAACGCCTCGGTGGTGGTGATGGACCCCCACACCGGCAGGATTCGCGCTATGGTGGGCAGCCTGGACTATTTCAACGCCGAAATCGATGGGCAGGTGAACGTGGCGATCTCGCCACGGCAGCCGGGCTCCTCCTTCAAGCCCTTCACCTATGTGACGGCGCTGGCCCAGGGCTACACCCCGGCGACCCGCATCATGGACGTGCGGACCAGCTTTCCCGATTGGCCGAACCCGCCCTTCGTGCCGGAGAACTATGACCGGCTGTATCACGGCCCCGTCTCCATCCGGCGGGCCCTGGCCTGCTCCTATAACGTGCCCGCCGTGGCGGTGCTGAGCTGGGTCGGCGTGGACAATGTGCTGGATACGGCGCATCGCATGGGCATCAACACGCTGCTCAACGAGCACTATGGGCTGAGCCTGACCCTGGGCGGCGGCGAGGTGACGCTGCTGGACATGGTCTATGCCTATAGCGTCTTTGCCAACGAGGGCGAGATGGCGGGCCAGCCCATCGCGGCGGACAAGCTCAAGCCCGGCTTCCGCGAGCTGGACCCCGTCGCCATCCTGCGCGTGGAAGACGCCGCGGGCAACGTGCTCTACGAGTACAAGGAGCCGCACACCAAGCGCGTGCTCAACCCGCAACTGGCTTACCTGATCTCCGACATCCTCTCCGATAACCGCGCCCGCTCCTTCGCGTTGGGCGCGAGCAGCTACCTCAAGCTCAGCCGCCCCGCCGCGGCCAAGACGGGCACCACCGAGAATTTCGTGGACCTGTGGACCATCGGCTACACGCCGGACGTGGTGGTGGGCGTCTGGATCGGCAACAACAGCTCTGATCCCATGGAGCGGCTTCCTTCCGTCCGCGGCGCCGGCCCCATCTATAACCGGCTCATGGAGCACCTCTTCCTGTCCATGCCCGAGGCCCGCTTTGCCGAGCCGCCGGGGCTGGTGCGGGCGGTGGTGGACGAGGCCTCCGGCCTGCTGCCGACCCCTTATTCTGGCGGCCAGATCACCGAGGTCTTTATCGAGGGCACCGTGCCCACCGCCTATGACGACATCCACCGGCCGTTCCGCATCTGCAGCGCCTCGGGCAAGCTGGCGACGGTCCATTGCCCGGCGGAGCTGGTCGCCGAGCAGGTCTTCGAGTTCTACCCGCCCGACGCCGCCGACTGGGTGCGCATGACGAACAAGGCGCAGGCGCCCGCCGAGTATTGCCCCGTGCACGGGCCGGGGCTGCTGGCCTCCGACGTCGCCATCGGCAGCCCGACCCAGTATTCCTACGTGCGCCAGGTTTTGCCCGTGACGGGCAACGCCAAGCCGGGCGATTTCTCCTTCTGGCGGCTGCAATTCGGCAAGGGGATGAACCCCTCCTCCTGGACGCCCATCGGCGCGGATCGCTACGACCGCGTGGACAACAATGTGCTGGACTATTGGGACGTCTCGCAGCTCGATGGCCTCTATAGCCTCCAGTTGACGGTGGTGGGCGGCAGCGGCAACGTGCAGCAGTCCGCGGTGCAGGTGACCGTGGACAATATCTCGCCCACGATCCAGCTCCTGAACCCCTGGGAAGACAAATCCTACATCATGGAAGTGGACGAGTGGGTCAACATCCAGGTGGACGCGAACGACAACGCCTCCATGCAGCGCGTCGAGTTCTTTGTGGATGACGGCCTGATCGGCTATAGCACCGTGGCCCCCTTCACCTATCGCTGGACCATCGTCATGTCCGACACGCTCCCGAGCTGGTTCCCCGGCGAGGCGGTGCTGGTGGACGGGGCGCAAGGCGTCTACGCCAAGTCCCTGCCCAACGGCCGCGGCATCATGTGGACCACCGACCTCTATACCGAGACGCACGAGATCCATGCCGTGGCCTATGACGCCGCCGGCAACTGGCTCAAGACGGAAAAGGTCCGCTTCCGCGTCACGCACAAGCCCAAAAAAGAAGAGGCCACGCCCACGCCCACTGCGCTTCTCCTGCCGAGCGAGCAGCACATCTGGCAGCGGGAGGAGTGGCTCCCCATTCCCATCACCTAAGCCAACCTAGACTGGAGCGACATGGGCCGAGTATATGTGGCGCTGGACCTGGAGACGACCGGCCTGACGCCAGATCGCGACGCGATCATCGAGATCGGGGCGGTCAAGTTCCGCGACGGCGACGAGCTGGCCTCCTGGTCCACGTTCGTGAACCCCAATCGCGAGCTGCCGGCCAAGATTCAACACATCACGGGCATCAAGCCGGAGGAGCTGCGCGGCGCGCCGTCGCTTTTCTCCGTGGCGCGCCCCCTGGTCGATTTCGTCGGCGATGCGCCGGTGATCGGCCACAATATCGGTTTTGATATGCGCTTCCTGAACAAGCATGGCCTGCTGGTGGACCATCCGACGCTGGACACCTTTGAGCTGGCCAGCATCCTGATGCCCGAGGCGCCGCACTATAACCTCTCGGCGCTGGCCGAGCAGGTGGAGGTGGAGCAGGACCGGCGCCACCGGGCGCTGGACGACGCCCAGGCCACGCGCGGCCTCTTCCGGGCGCTGATGGAACGGGCCGAAAAGCTCGACCTGCGCACCATTCAGGAGCTGAACCGCCTCGCCGCCGGGACCGACTGGTCGCTCCGCGAGTTCTTCGTGGAGGTGGAGCGGAACAAGGCGCGGACGGCCTTTGTCCAGCCGGCGGGGCAGGCCGAGCGGCGCCGCGAAAGCGCTCGCCGCAAGCAGGAGGAAGAGGCGCTCCAGCCCACGGCCGAGGTGCAGCTCATCGACGGCGAGTCTCTCTCGGCGATGCTCTCCCCCGGCGGCCTCTTTGAGCAACAGTTCCCCGGCTATGAGTACCGCCCGCAGCAGATCGAGATGTTGCAGTCCGTCGCCGATTCCTTCAACGAGGGCGAGCATCTGCTGGTGGAGGCGGGGACGGGCACGGGCAAGTCCGTGGCCTATCTGCTCCCCTCCATCTATTTCGCCGTCGCCAATAACGAGCACGTGGTCATCTCGACCAACACCATCAACCTGCAAGACCAGCTCTTCACCAAGGACATCCCTGACCTGCGGGCCATGCTCCCCATCCCGTTCAACGCCGCCCTGCTCAAGGGGCGCAGCAACTATCTCTGCCTGCGGCGGCTGGCCGCCTTCCGGCGGAGCGCCAAGCTCTCCACCGACGAGGTGCGCGTCCTGGCCAAGATATTGGCCTGGCTGCCCCAGACGACCACCGGCGACCGCGGCGAGATGGTGCTGCTGAACAGCGAATACCCCGTTTGGGCCCAGGTGCAGGCCGAGGCGGAGACCTGCCTCGCCGAGCAGTGTCCCTATCGGGTGCAGGGCGAATGCTTCCTCTATCGCGCGCGGCACAAGGCCGAGGCCGCCCACCTGATCGTGGTCAACCACGCCCTGCTCCTCTCCGATATCGTCACGGAGAACCGCGTCCTGCCCGAGTTCAATTACCTGATCATCGACGAGGCGCACCATCTGGAGGAGCAGGCCACCACGCACCTGGGCTTTTCCGTGGGCCAGGCGCAGCTTTACCGGCTGCTCACCGACCTGAGCTTTTCCCAGGGGGCGCAGGGGTTCGGCGGCTTTCTCGCCGACGTGCTGGGCCAGCTCCACGAAAGCGGCGTCCCCGCCGACGTCCGCGCGCAACTGGCCGACCAGGTCCAGTGGATGCATGGGCAGGTGGAGAGCGCCCGCCGCGCGCTGCACCTCCTCTTCGCCGACCTGGCGATCTTTTTGGACAACTTTCGCCAGCAGGGCCCCGAGGGCTTTGGCAACTATGACGTCCATATCCGCCTGACCGCCTCGCTGCGGTCGCAGCCGGATTGGTCCGGCATCGAGATGCGCTGGGACGACTTTGCCAACCCCTTGCGCAAGATCGGCAAGGGGCTGGAGCAGTTGCACGAGGGCCTGCAAAACCTGGAGAGCGCCCACATCGAGGGGTATGACGAGCTGTTGCAGGACGTGCTGGGCTACCGCACCCGGGTGCAAGAGCTGGACCGGCAGATCGAGTCCATCCTGGCGAACCCGACCCTCGACTCGATCTATTGGGCGCGGATCATCGCCGAGCAGGGGAGCATCGAGCTGAACCGGGCGCCGCTGCACGTGGCGCCGCTGCTGGAGGACCGGCTCTTTTCCCGCAAGGCCACGGTGATCCTCACCTCCGCCACGCTCTGCTCGGAGGGGGATTTCTCCTACATCCGGGAGCGGCTGGGGCTGCCCGACGCCAGCGAGCTCCAGGTCGGCTCGCCCTTTGATTTCGTCAGCTCCACCCTGCTCTACCTGCCCACGGACATGCCCGAGCCGGGCGAGCGCAACTATCAGCGCGCGGTGGAAAGCTCGCTGGTCGACCTCTGCCGGGCCACGCAGGGGCGGGTGCTGGTGCTGTTCACCTCCTACAGCCAGTTGCTCAATTCGTACCGCGCCATCAACCCCTTCCTGGAGGATGAGGGCATCGTGGTTTATGCCCAGGGCGTGGACGGCTCGCGCCGCCAGCTCTTGGAGAATTTCAAGACGACGCCGCGCGCGGTGCTGCTGGGCACCCGCAGCTTTTGGGAGGGCGTGGACGTGGTCGGCGAGGCGCTGAGCTGCCTGGTCATCGCCCGGCTGCCCTTCTCGGTCCCCTCGGACCCGGTCTTTGCCGCCCGCAGCGAGACCTTTGACGACCCCTTTGGCCAGTTCTCGGTGCCGGACGCCATCCTGCGCTTTCGGCAGGGCTTTGGCCGGTTGATCCGCAGCGCCTCCGACCGGGGCGTGGTGGTGATCCTGGATAAGCGGCTCACCAGCAAGTCCTATGGCAAGCGCTTCTTGCGCTCCCTGCCCGAATGCACCGTGCGCCAGGACACGCTGCGCAACCTGCCGAGGCTGGCCGCCCGCTGGATCGACGGCAAAAAAGAGCCGGAGCAGGTCGAAATTGGCGCGAAAAGGCGAGATCGACTATAATAATGTGTTGGGGAGCCCTAGAGGGCTCTCTGGATCCAGTAGCAATAGGAGGTAACGGGCCTATGATCGATGTAAATCAACTGCGCAAGGGCGTGACGTTCGAGATGGACGGCGGGCTGTGGAAGGTGTTGGAGTACCAGCATCACAAGCCTGGCCGCGGCAATGCCATCATCCGCACCAAGCTGCGCAACCTGCGCACCGGCGCCACCATCGAGCGCAACTTTTTGTCCGGCGACCGCGTCCAGGATGTCCGGCTGGACACGCGCGAGGTGCAGTACCTGTATAACGACGGGCACATCTATTACTTTATGGACACCGGAAACTATGAGCAGCCCGCGCTCAATTCGGAGCTGCTGGAGGATGTCATCCCCTACCTCAAGGAAAACAACCTCCTCGAGCTGGTTTCCTACGAGGGCGAGGCGCTGGGCGTGGAACTGCCCATCACCGTGGACCTGGAAGTGACCATGACCGAGCCCGGCTTCAAGGGCGATACCGCCTCCGGCGGCACCAAGCCCGCCACGCTCGAGACCGGCCTGGCCATCAACGTGCCCTTGTTCGTGAACATCGGCGACGTGATTCGCGTGGATACGCGCACTGGCGTCTACCTGACGCGGGTCTAGGCCGTGTTTGCCAAGTCCTTGTGTGGTGTCTTGTCTAGCTGCTGAGGGCGTTAACGGACTCCACAAAGCGCCAACAACGCTGGTTCCAGGACTTGGCAAACACTCTCTAGGCCGCCCGACGAGCATCGGGGCGCGATCAATGTCTATGGCGGGCTGCGCTTTCAGCAAAAGGCAGGCCCGCCTTTTTTCTCGGATGGGAGCGAAATGAGCGATCAACTGTACGCGGCCCACACGCTGCCTGGCCTGGAGGGCGTGGCCTGGGAAGAGATCAAGGCCGAGCTGGGCGCGCCCGCGCTGGTGAGCCGGGGGCGGGGCGTGGTGTTGTTCACCCAGCAGGGCCCCGTGCTCAAGCTGCTCAACCTGCGCACCACCGAGGACGTCTTTGCCGTGGTGGATCACCAGCCGGAGCTTTCCCCGACGCACTATGGCCTGCGGCAGTTGCGGGAGGGGTTGGCGCGCACCCCGGCGCTGGATACGGCGCTGGCGGTCCATCACGAGCTCTATCGCAAGCGGGTGAAGCGGATCACCTACCGGGTGGTGGCGCAGATGAAGGGGCCGCACGACTTTCGCCGGCAGGACGCGCAGCAGGAGGCCGTCGCGGCGATCCAGCGCCGCAACCCCCATTGGAAGCCCATGGGGGAGGACGCTCACCTGGAGTTCTGGCTGGATATCCAGGAGCGCTCCGCCGTGACCATGCTGCGCCTCTCCGACCCCACCATGCGGCACCGCAAGTACAAGCTGGCGCACATCCCCGCCTCGCTGCGGCCCACCCTGGCGGCGGCGATGGTCTTTCTCTCCCGGCCCGAACCCGACGACGTCTTTTGCGACCCCATGTGCGGCGCGGGCACGATCCTGCTGGAGCGGGCCTATGGCGGCTCCTCGCGGGCCATCGTCGGCGGCGAGTTGGATCCCGCCGCGCTGGCGGCAGCGCAGGCCAACGCCACGGCCTCCGAGCGCATCCAGCTCTGCCGCTGGGACGCCACGCGCCTCCCCCTGGCGGCGGGCGCCGTCTCCAAGATCGCCACCAACCTCCCCTTCGGCAAGCAGATCGGCGACCCGAACCAGCTCCCGCAGCTTTACAGCGCCTTTTTGGCCGAGGCGGCGCGGGTGCTCGCGCCCCGCGGGCGGGCGGTGCTGCTCACCAGCGAGCGCGACCTGCTGGAGGCCGCGCTCAAGGGGATGCCTTTCTATACGCGCCGGCAGGTCTCGGTGGGCGTGTTGGGCCAGCCGGCGACGATTTTCGTGCTGGAGCGGGCGGGTTAGCTTCCGCTTACGCCTCGGCTTGCATGGCGCCGGCCTGGCCCTGCCGTTGCTGCTGGGCTTGCCAGTCGGCATACCAGGCGGGCTGGTGAAAGTGGCTGCTGAGCACGTGGCGCACCAGCCCCAGCCCCCAGACGCCGCGCTGCAACCGCTCGCGGGCGGCGAAAAAGCGCTCGGCGGCGGCCAGCCGCTCCGCGTCCCATCCGCTCCCGCGGCTCACCTCCTGGTGCGCCTCCAGGATATCGAGCTTGCCCGCCCACTGCCGCAGCCGCCAGGTGTCCGGCGCGCCCTGGGATAGCTGCGCCAAGGTCCGCCGCGCCGCGGGGATATCCACCGCATAGGGCGCGCCCCACTGGGCCAGCCACTCCGCCCAGCCCTGCCGCGCCCCGCCGCGCGCGCCGAAATACCGCTCCGCATAGGCGGCCAGCACGGCGCCCGAGTCGGCATAGGCGCCGGAGGAGAGCCCGCCCAGCAGCGCCTTGTTCACGTCGTCGAAAACCCCCTCCGAGTAGGCCATGTAGCCCTGGTACCCCTGCGCCTCCAGCGCCGCCACGGTGGCCTGCAGGCGCTGCGGGGCGATCACCGGCCCCCAGGGGCCATAGACGTCGCGGGGCTTGGCCTGGTCGGCATAGCCGATGTGGACAAAGGCGTGGGGCGCGCACCCCTCGGGGGCGGGCAGTCGCTCGGCGGGGGCCAGCTCGCCATAGGGGATGTGGGCGGCCAGCGAGCGGAAGCGCCCCGGCTGCGCCGCGTCGGCCCATTCCTTGAACCAGGCGTGCTCCTCCCGCGTCCACCACCAGCCCACCAGCCGGGCGCTCACGTCGGGAAAGTAGCGCGCGCCCAGCTCGAGCACCTCGGCAAAGAGCTTGCCAAAGGTCACGATCCAGGGGCGGCAGTCGGCGCAGTTGCACCCGCCATAGTCGAAGGCGAAACCGGAGAGGGAGCGCAGCGGGATGCCCTGCGCGGCCAGGTCCTCGAACATGCGCCGGGCGTTATCCAGCATGATGGCGCGCGCCTGGGGCTGGGAGGGGCAGAGCAACTGGCCGAAGAAGCGCTTGTCCGAGAGGTCGGCCCGCAGCCCGTCGGACATCTGGCTGAGAAAGACCTGGTTGGCGGTGATCACCAGGTCGATCCCGTAGCCGAGCTCGGCGGCGCTGCGAAAGTGGGCCAGCTTGCGCTCCCAAAGCGCCAGCGGCATCAGCCACTCGTTCTGGGGGTTATCCCAGGGGCTCTTCAGGTCGGCGAAGTCGAACCAGTCGCCATAGACGTTATAGCCCCACTCTTTCGCCTCGGCCAGCACGTCGCGCATCTCGCGGGGCCACATCACCTCGTAGGAATTGCCGAAATGGGCGGGACAATAGAGCTCGCGGTAGGAGAGCATGGTGAACCTCCTCTCAGCAGTGGGACGCGGATTTGCAGGATTCACGCAGATCGGAACAAGACCTTTCGGCGCTAGGCGCCCAGCTCTTGCGCCGCCTGGATGTACTCGATATAGTTGCGCTGGAAATCGGCGGGCGGCGGGTCCATGTACGGCGTGGCCGAGGAGGTCATGATGTAGCCCCGGCCGCCCCGCGCCTTGACCAGCTCGCAAATCTCGCGGACCTTGGCGCGCATCTCGCCGGGGCGCGCGGTGTAAAGGTCCTGGTCCTGGATGTAGCCCATCAAGGTCATGCCGCCCGCGCGGTCCAGCGCCTCCGCCAGCGAGATGTCGCCCTGCGGCGGCGGCTCCAGCGGCTCCAACGCGTGGGGGCCGATCTCTTTGAAATCGTCAAAGACCATGGCGACGCGCCCGTGGCAGTGGATGGCGCAGACGTGCCCCGCCTCGCGGATCATGCGCACGATCTGCTTCTCATAGGGCAGCACGGTGGCGCGGAAAAGGCGCGGCGCCAGCATGGGCGGGGTGGCCACCTCCGGCCCGGCGGTGAAAAAGAGGAAATCGTAGCCTTGGGATTGCTCCAGCATCATCGCCAGCTCGGCCTGAATGCGCGCCCACTCGCGGTCGGCCAGCTCCAGGATCAGCGGCAGGTCCACCAGGCAGCGGACGGAGAAATCCTCGAAATCGAACCACTGCGCCACCGAGTACATGGGGTCGCCATAGGCGACGTAGCAGAGGCCCTTGTCGCCGAGCCGCTCGTACCAGGCCTTGGTGATGGACATGTCCGGCCTGGCGGGGGTGGTGGGCAAGGAGAGGAGCTTTTCCACATCAGAGTCGTCCTTGATGAAATGCTCCACCGTATAGCCGGGCTGGCCCTTGGGCACGGCGTGGATCTGTTGCAGCGGGCCCTTGGGCGTCTCCAGCATGGTGGTGGTGACGGAGGTGTCGCCCTGCAGCGTCGTGGCGCTGTGGAAGAGCTCCCGCCTGCCGCCTTCCATGCCGTGGGGCGTCTTGCAGAGCACGCCCATGTCCTGGGCGGCCAGCCAGGCGTCCAGCATGGGCCGGTAGGAGGGCCCCCGAAAGGTCTCGGAGAGGTGGTGAAAGTTGTAGGTGGCGATGGGCACGCGGTCCACCGCCTCGCCGCGCAGCGCGGCCAGCATCAGCTCTTTTGGGGTCATGCGTCTACCTCCGGTGGCAAGTCTTGGTGTCTCACAATGCTGACAGCTCTTCCCCAGAGCGCATGGCGCAGCGCCGCGCGGAACTCCCAGGGGGCCGTTTTCGGCGTCGAACGGGGCGCTATCCTCGCAGCCGCAGGTGGTACTCGTCGTTGCGCATCTGGAAGGGCTCCCAGCCCACGGCGCAGAGCTTCTGCAGCAGCCAGAAGGCCACCGGCTCGTCGCGACCGTCCAGCTTGCTGAGCCGGATCTCGGTGTCGCGATAGTACGGGTCCATGGGATGGGGCTTGGCGTCGTCCAGGGAATGGGTGTAGGTGACGGCCATGGCGGGCAAGGTCTGCATCAAGCCCTTGATCAGGTCAATGACCACGGGGCGGTGGGTGGTCTGGATATAGACCCCCGTGCCGCTCCAGGTGATCTTGCAATAGCCGGATTCGCTCAAGGTTGCCTCACTTTATACTGGATGGGCCCAGTGTAGCGCATTCCGCCGCTTTGGCAAGCCATAGGTCACCGCAGAGGCGCGGAGAGCGCAGAGAAAGCAAGACTGGAGGGGCAGAGTCGCTGCTCTGCCGCGAGCTCTCCAGCCCTCTCCGAACCCTCTTAACCTCTGCGTTCTCTGCGTCTCCGCGGTGGATTCCCCCCCCGGCGGGTCAGTTGGGGGAGAGGGCGAGGGTGTAGGCGGCGGGCTGGGTGGTGTAGGGCGTCAGGCCGGAGAGGACCAGCACGGCGCGCTCGACCTCTTGCCCGAAACCCGCGACGGTCCATGCGGCGCGGTTATCCGCCCCCAGCTCCAGCCGCCGCACCCGCGTCTCGTCGCCCAGGGTGATGAGCTGCGCCAGGAACCGCTGCGGCAGGGCGTTGTCTATCCGCACGAACCCCTCGGCGACCCAGCCGCCGTCGTCGGATTCGGCGTCGTGGGCGTAGCCAATCTCGGGGATGCGGAGGTCGTCCAGGCAAAAGCCGTCGTGGTTCACGGCGTCGTCGGTGATATAGGCGAAGCGGATGGCGACCCGCCTCCCGGCATAGGCGGCGAGGTCGATGGCCTCCTCCACCCAACCGCCGGAGGCGCCGGTATAGGCGGGGCCGTAGCTCTCGCCGCAGGGGTTGGTGTCCACGCTGCGCGGGGTGCGCAGGATGTCCCAGCGCTCCCCGCCGTCGGTGGAGGCTAGGAGATAGGCGTAATCCCAATCCGGCTCGATGTCGTACCAGGTCCAATAGCGCAGGGTCGCCGCCGCCACGTCGCGCAGGTCGAACTCGCGGGTGAGGGTCATGGCGCCCAGCGAGCCGCGGTTGGCCCACCACTGGTAGCGCCCGCTGTGGGCCTGGTTGGCGACGATGGGCACGGTGATGGCGCCGGTGAAATCCAGGCGCAGCTCGCCCTGGGCCGCGTATAGCTCGACATAATCAACGCCGTAGGGCCGCACCTCGCCCGCCAGCGTCGCCGGATAGTCGCGCACCGCGACGGCGGCAAGGTTGCGCGGGTCGAGCTCGGCATAGCCATAGCGCCCCTCGGCCAGCGCCGGGTCGTCCAGCGCGTTGGCGATAGCCCAATCGGCATAGAGGTCCTCGAAGGTCAGCGCCAGCCCGCGGGCCGCCAGCACGGCGTCGATCCCCGCCGCGCCGTTGGCGGGGTGCTGCACCACCTCGCGCAGCAGGTCGGGGCCAAAGCGCTCCGCCAGGTAGGCGACAAAGAGGTAGGAGGCGTCGTAATAGGGGCCCTCCCCCTCGCCGGTGATGGCCCAGGTGGTGAGCTGCGTGTCCGGCTGGGCGAGATAGCCCGAGCCCACCGACTCCACATGGCCGTTGAGCACCTCGGCGAGCTGAGCGCACCCCTCGCTCAGCCAGACCTCCTCGTTGGGGTCGGCGTGCCAGTGGATCATGTGCTGGAATTCGTGGGCCAGGGTGCTATGGAAGCCGTCGGTGCCGGGGGTCTTGTAGCGCAGGTTCAGGTAGAACATGTCGCGCTGGTTGCTGTAGGGGTTCACCGTGGCCGGGTAGGCGTCGGCGGTGGAGAAATACCCCGCCGCGCCGGTAAAGGTGGCGCACAGCACGTGCAGGCGCGGGTCGCCATCCACCCCGGGCGAGCGCTCCTCGCCAAAGTAGCGGCGGTTGGTGGGATAGATGCGCTCCTCCCACTCGGCGGCGGAGCGGGCCAGCGCCTCGGCTTCCACCGCCGCGGCCTCCTCCACCCACAGGCAGAGGTGTGGCGAGATGTGCCCCAGCACCGCGGTGACAGTAAAGGTTTCCCCGGCGTCCAGGTTGGAGACCCAAAAAACCTCGCGGTCGCCGACCTGGTAGCTGGGCGCGGGGGGAGAGGCCGCGGGGCCCGGGGGCGCCGGTGGCCCGCCCAACTGCCGCGCCAGGGCGAACTTGTCGCGCAGGGGAGGCTCAGCCAGGGACAGCCGCTCCAGGGTGGAGGGCGTCGGACACGGTGTCGGCGACGGGGTCGCGGTGGGCGAGGCGTCGGCCAGCGCCTGGGGCGTGGCGAGGGCCAGGGCGGTGGGCGAGGGCAGCGGCGTCGCAACCGGGGCCGGATCGCCGCCTCGGAGCCAGACGCGCCAAGTCAGCAGGGCGGCGGCCAGCAAGAGGCCGAGCCCTGCTGCTGTGAACCAGGGAATCCTTCTCATCGGTCCGGCCGCGGGCGGCTCATTGTTTGGCGATCTCGAGCGTGCCCCCGCAATTCGGGCACTGGCGCACGGCGGCGCGCACGGGGAACTCGCTGCCGCAATAGGGGCACTTGCGCACGGCCTTGGCGGGGAGCACCCCCTTGAAGAGGTAGACCGTTTGCTCGCCGCGGTGCTCGAGCTGGGCCAGCCCCTGCTGGCGCAGCCGCTCCAGCGCCTCCAGCGCGCGCTGCTGGTCGATCTTGAACTCGGCGCGGACCTGCGCCACCGAGACGTCGCCGCCCACCCGCCGGGCCAAATCCACGATGGCGGTCCCGAGGTTCTCCGGGTCCAACTCGCGCAGGCGGCGCAGCGTCCGGACGGCGAACCAGACCAACAGCGCCCCCGCGGCCAGGAGGGCGACGGCGGTCAGGAAGCGGCTGCCGCTATCCGCGGCGATGAGAAAGACCAGGCCAAAGATGAGCAGCACGATGGCGACGATGATGGCGATGATGGCAAACAGTCGGTTCATTGGATGGCCTCCCTCGCCGATAGGCCCCCAGGCCGCGGCATCCGCTGCCGCGCCAGGCCTTCCGGGGCTGTTCTTGGGCCTATTATAGGCCAACTTGGCGGGAGCACAAAAAAGGCGCCCCGAGCAACTGCTCGGAGCGCCTTTCGGGGCAACCCATTCAGGCTATCGAAGCGATAGGATGGTCCAGTTGCCGTGGGCGACCCAGCCGCTGCTGTTGCCGGCGGCGTCCTCGGCCATCAGCCAGATCTGCTTCTGGCCGGTGAAGCGGGCCCCGAACCGGATCATGGCGGTGATTTTGAGCGTGCCGCTGCTGCCCGGCTGCGCCGAGCTGAGATAGACGTTCAGCTTGCCGGCGGGGCACTCCAGGTTGGCCCGGACGCCGGGGGCGATGCCGGGGAGCCACTGGTTCAGGCGCTGATCATAGACCGAGAACAGCCCGGTGGCCACCTCGTAGCGGACGGCCAGGCCGCCTTGCAGCGTTGGCTGGCTATTGACCAGCAGGTAGGTGTAGGCCAGGTCGCCGTCCTTGTCCTGGAAAAAGGCGTTGAAGCGCTGTCCCAACAGGGGCAAGCTCGCGCCCCGGTACGGGTTGACCTTGAGGGACCTGGGCATGTTCCAGCGGCCGGCGCCCAGCGCGTTGACGTTGGGCAGGTAGGGCGCGTCGCCGGGCCCGATCATGATGTCGATATCTTCCAGCCAGTAATAGTAGGTGACGCCCGCCATCGCGGTGGCGTCGGTGTAGGTGTACCGGGCGCCCATGATCGAGCCGGGAGCCTCGCTAAAGATCATCTGCGGGGTGATCCGGGTCGCCGTGTTGATGTCGTTGGTCCGGCTGCGGTAGAGGTGGTAGCCCAGGGTGCTGACCTCGGAGGCGGTCTCCCACGCCACCACCACGCCGCCCTTGCCGGGGGTGAGCGAGCTATCCCGCAGGGTCACGGCCATCGGGACGTCGCAGACCGGGCCGCGGATCGTGCCCAGGACCATGGGCTCCGTGCCGCTCTTGAGCCCGTAAGGCACCGTGTTAGCGGCGACTCGCGGGGTGGAGAGCACGAACCAGACCGTGACATACGCATTGTCCACGCCAAAGCCGGTCTCGAACTTGAGCATATAGCGATCGCCGGACTTTTTGCACTCGGACCTGGTGTCAGAGGTGGCGATGATCTCGTTGCAGGGCACGCACAGGTAAAACTCGACATGGCTGACGGCAGGTTGCCTGCCGGTAAAGACAGTGTAGGTCCACTGGTAACCGGGGTTCACAAACACCGGGCCGCTGTCGTAGGTGAGCGTGCCCGGGACGGTTGCAGCGGGCTGTGCTTCCGCGGCGGCGACCCCCGGCACCAGCAGCGCTACCAGCGTGACCAAGATGAGCAGCAATTTGGAGTCGAGCTTGATGGTGGTGTTCATGGTTTCTCCTGTCCCCTATTCTGCGATCTATTCTCAATCCTGCGGGGATGATACTCAGGGACGGGTCGCATTTCAAGGGCTTTTCCTTGCAGTTTGCTTACAATCCGCTTGCGGTTTGCTGACAACAAAAAAAGCCCGTCGGCGCCTTCGCCGGCGGGCAAGGGGACGGGGGCTATTTCCAGGCTTTGGTGGCGGCGCTCAGCGCCTGGCCCATGCTCTCGAACATGGCCTGGATGGCGGGCTCGGTGAGCCGCTCCTGGATCATCCCCTGGGCGATGCGCACGAACTCGAGGGGGTTCTGGCCCAGGCGCTTTTCGTCGCGGACCAGCTTGGCGTATTCGGCCCAGGTGTTGTGAAAGGCGACGACGTCCCGGTGGACCTCCAGCCGCAGCGGCTTGAGGTTATAGCGGCGCTGCTCCTCATAGACCTTGTTGGCGCTCTGGAAAAAGCGCTCCATGCCGGTCCGGACGCCGGTGAGCAGCCCCAGCGACTCGGCCACGCTGGCCAGCCCGCCGCGATAGGCCGCCAGCTTGGCGTTCAGCGCGGCGATCTGGCTCGTGGCGTCGCCCAGCTCGCCGCCGACGAGGGGGCCGCCGGAGGCGGGGGCTTGCTCCAACGCCGCGAGGTAGGCCTGGGCGCCGCGCTGGGCCGTCAGCGCCTCCAGGTTGCCAGCGAGATAGTCGTGCTCGGCCTGCGATTGGGACAGCTCGACGGAGGCCTTTTCCCAGGCGCCGCGCAGCTCGGCCTGGCGGCCCTCGGCCTCTTTCTTTTTCTGCACCCATTCCTCGCGGACGCCCTGCAGCGCGGCCACGGTCTTGGCGTGGCCCTTGCGGGCCTTGTCCAGCTTGGCCTTGAGCTCGCCCGCGCCCAGCAGCCGGTTCCAAAAGCCCGCGTCCTTGAGCTCCACCTCCAGGGCGAGGATCCGCTCGGACTCGCGCAGCGATTGCGCCTTGAGCTTTTCCTCCCGCTGGTTGAGCTCTGGGTTCAGCTCGCGCAGGCGGGCGATCTCGGCCTGGGCCGCCTGCAGCGCCGCGTCGCTGGCCTGCTTCTTCTCGGCGAGCGAGGCGCGCAGCTCGGCCAGGCGCGCCTCGAGCTTGGCGCGCTCCTGGGCCTGGCTGGCGCTCAGCGCCGCGGCCACCGGCGCGGGGAGCTCGGCGGCCAGCAGCCGTGGGGCGGCGCCCTCCACCAAGCCCTGCCATTCGGCCAGCAGCGCCGAATACTCGCTATTGAAGCGCACCTGCACCTCCTCGACCTCCTTGTAGAGATCGGCGATGCGCTGGGTGTTCTCCTGGATAAAGGTGACGAACCGGCCTAGCTCGATCTGCGGGCTCATGATGCTCCTCTCTTGCGTGGCGCGATCCTCCGGATTGCGTCCTGCTGCCGCGCAATCCGGAGGATTGCGCTACGTGCGCGCTACTTTTTCCGTGACGCCAGCCCCACGCCGCGCGTCCCGCTCCACAGCCGCCGCTTGACCTCCCAAACGGGCCGGGCCAGCGGGGAGGGCGCCGGGGCCATGCCCTCCAGCTCCTGGAAGCCGCCGCGCTCGTCCCAATAGAGCGGGCAAGCGCCGCAGCAGATCTCGCGCATGTCGCAGCGCTGGCAGGGCGGCGGCAGGAACTCTTTGCGGCGCCAATAGAGCGCCGTGCGCGAGCCCCACACCTCGGCGAAGGGCTTGTCCAGCAAGCTGCCGATGCCCCGCTCATAGCTGGAGCAGGGCAGCAGCTCCCCCGCCGGGCTCACCGAGAGCAGCCCGTCCACGCAGGCGCAGGATTTGCTGCCCAACCCGTGGGTGATGGGGTTAAAGTGACAATAGGGCACCGGCGAATACCAGACCAGCCGCGTGCCCTTGGCCTGGGCGCGCTCCTGCACCGCGGCGATGTCGCGGCCGATGTCGCTGTAGCGGATGTCGTCCTCCGGGTGGGCCAGCGCCGTGCCGGTGCGGATGACCATGTTCATGGAGAAATACTCGGAATGCAGCTCGTCGGCGATGAAATCCACCAGCGCCAGCAGGTGCGCGCGGTTGCCGCCGCAGATGGTGGTGTTGGTGTGGGTGTGGATGCCCGCGGCGCGCAAGAGCCCCACGGCGCGGGTGGTCCGCGCAAAGGCGCCAGGGTGCTGGGTGATGGCGTCGTGGATCTCTGCCGTCGGCCCCTCCAGGCTCACTTGCGCCGAGTCCAGCCCCGCCGCGGCCAGCCCCGCCACGTATTCCTCGTCGGCGCAGCGCAGCCCGTTGGTGATCAGGTTGACCCGCAGCCCCTTGCCCTTGCCATAGGCGATCAGCTCGGGGAGGTCGGGGCGCAGCGTCGGCTCGCCGCCGGTGAACGAGACGGTGGGGCAGCGAGCCTCATCCATGATGCGGTCCAGGACCCGCTTGACCTGCGCGGTGGTCATCTCGGCCACGTCGCGGCCCCGGTCCGGCGCGTCGGCGTAACAAAAGGTGCAGCGGTTCTGGCAGCGGTAGGTGAGGGCGATCTCGGAGAGGACCGGCAGGTCGCGCGGGTGGCTGCGGAAGGGCGTGCTGACCACCGCCGGGGCGGCGCAGAGCCGGTCCTGCAGCAGCGCCGCCACGCTCACGAGCAGGTTGCGCAGGTCGCCCTCCACCCGCGCCTCCTCCTCCCCATAGCGCGCGGCGATCTCGCGCACCAGCTCGCCCACGTCGAGGACCGTCTCCCCAGCGTAGAGGCGGTCCAGCATCTCGCGCGCGGTGGCGTTGAGGTTGGCGACCTTGTTGGGGCGCAGGATGATCAGCCCGTCCTCGGGCCGGATATAGATGTAGGCCCTGGTCGAGTTGACCAGTTGGTTGGCGAATTCCTGTAGGTCGGACATGGGCCGGGCCTCTCCCATTTCCTAGAAGCGGCTCACGCAGGCCGAATGGCACGCCGAGTGACAGGCGGAATGGCAGACGCAGGCCGAGTGGCAGGCGGAATGGCAAGCGTCGTGGACGCAGGCCGAGTGGCAGGCGTCATGGACGCAGGCCGAGTGACAGGCGCTGTGGCAGGCGGAGTGGCAGGCATCGTAGCCCGCCTCCTGCGTCCCCGCCGGCGCGCGGCCCAGGATGCGCTGGCCCAGCGCCTCGGTGCGGGTGGCGGCCTGGCCCATGACGTTCTCCACGCCGCTGGTCAGCTCGCGGGCAAAGGTCTCCACCGGGCGGACCAGCTCCTGCGCGGCCTCGCGGATCGGCGAGAGCGTCTCGCCCATGCCGGGGCCGGCAGGGGTCGCGCTGGGCCGGACCGACGGCTCGCGGATGATGATCCAGGGCATGTAGGGCCGGTTCCAGACCTCTCGCGGCGCCACGGGCCGCGGCGCGGACCATTCCCGCTGATAGTCGTCCCAGGCCGAGTCGATCTTGTGCTGGGCGGCCTTGCGGGTGGCCTCCGGGTCGGCGTTCCAAATCTTGGGCTGAAGGGAGGCCGCCACCGCCTCCAATATCTTGGCGATCTGCGCTTGGTCGATGGTCCCGTCGGGGAGGATGGCCTCGACCAGGGCCTTCTCATAAGCCGCCGTGGCCAGCTTCTCGTCGGTGACCTCCAATTGCAGGGGGTTGCGGTTGATCAGCGTCAGCGCGCCGCGCTGCACCAGCGCCAGCACGATGAGCGAGATGGTCTTGGCCGAGTTGCCCATGTAAAAGGCCGTCTCGATGGCGTCCAGGTCGGCCACCACGCCGGGCGTCTCGAACGTCTCGATCTCGATCTCGGGCGGCTCATAGACCGGCGCGCGCTTGCGGCCCTTGCGCGTGGCCCAGACCACCACGCCCAGCACGCCGCCCACGACGAACACCGCCAGGCAGGCAAAGAGCCCCAGCGCCCCCTGGCTCAGCCCGCCCGGCTCCGCCGTCGGCTGGATGGCCGGGGCGGTGGGCCGGTCCAGCGGGATCGGCGTCGCCTTGGTGACGGTGATGGACTCGGCGGGGAGGTAGAACTTGGGCATGATGCCCCGGTTGGCGGCGAGGTTGCGCTCCTCCACATAGATGGAGAGGTATTTCTTGCCCGTGGTCTCGTCCGGCGTGACGAAATAGACCCAGCGGTCGTAGCTGCTGAGGTCCTCGGTCAGGAGCCCAGTGGCGTCCACGATCTCGTCGGTGACCTGCTCCGGCTGGGTGATGTTGGCGGGGAGCTCGATGGGCAGGATATAGTTGACGGTCAGCTTTTCGATGGGGAGCGACCACTGGAAGGGCGCCCAGCCCAACACGGCCAGGTCGCGCCCCTGGTAGGTGGTGGGGTCAAAGACGGAGCGGTTCACCGTGTAGCGGATCTGCACCGTATACTGGCCGCCCCGCTGGGTGGGGCGCTCGAAACGCGCGGTATAATACCCCCCGCCGCCGGAATAGGGGCTCATGGTCACCGTGAAGGCGCCGTCGGGCCCGTTGCCGCTGCTGGAGACGATGGTGTGCGGCGAGTCCAGCGGGCCGAGCTGGGTGATCTGCTGGCGCGAGGGCTCGTTCTCCGTAAAGGTGAGGGTGTAGCGGATGTCCAGCCGGCCATCCTGCAGCACCACCATGTAGAAATCGGACTGGTTGATGGTCACGGGGTCGGCGGCCAGGGCGGGGACGGCCAGCCCCGCGAGGCACAGCACCGCCAAAAGGATCGCGGCCAGCGCTCTTTTCAGCATCTCTCCTCCTCGGCACGGCCCAGCCGGGCGACCAGCACCCGCCAGGCGAAATGCGGCAGGCTCAGCATCCGCCGCCAGCGCCAGGGCTGGCGATAGAGGCGATAGAGCCACTCCAGGCCCAATCGGCGCCAGGCGGCGGGCGCCCGCTTGACCACCCCGGCGAGGTAATCGAGCGTGCCGCCCACGCCCATCAGCACGGGCACGCCCAGCCTATGCATATTACGAGAAATCCACAGCTCTTGTTTCGGCGCGCCATAGGCCACCAGCAGGATCTGCGGCGCCGCCTGCCGGATGCGCGCCACGATCTCGGCCTCCTCCGCTGCGGCGGGGGAGCCCGCGTAGGTCCCGGCGATGCGCAGCGCCGGATGGGCCTCGCGCAGCTTGGCCGCGGCCTGCTCGGCAACGCCGGGCGCCGCCCCCAGCAGGTAGAGGCCATAGCCGCGCTGGGCGGCGAGCGCCGCCAACCCCTGGGCCATCTCCACGCCGGGGATGCGCTCCCGCAGCGGGCGGCCCAGCGTGCGCGCCGCCCACATGATCCCGGCGCTATCCGGCACGCAGAGCGCCGAACCGGCCAGCACGCGGCGGAACTCGCCGTCTCCCCGCGCGGCCATGACGAACTCGACGTTCACCGTGGCGACCTGGCGGGGCGCGCCGCTTTGGATGGCCCGCTCGGCCCAGGACAAAGCCTCGTCCAGGGTGACGTCGTCCACGCGGACGCCGAGGATATGCGCGGAGGTGGGCGTTGGTGGCGGGTTGTTCGACATGTGGTCATGATAGCCACGAGAGGGCGCGCTGTCAAACAGCCCGTAGCGCAATCCTCTGGATTGCGTTCGGCTGCGCTACGGGCAGCCAGAATTGACAGAAAGGCTCATGCGTGGTTTTATGGGCGCGTATGCCGACCGAACCTTGTCAAGAGGGAATTTGCCAGATGGAACAGAATGCGAATCCAAGCGACCAGGTCTATGACGTGATCATTATCGGCGGGGGGCCGGCGGGCTCCACCGCCGCCATCTATACGGCGCGGGCCCAGCTCAGCACGCTGGTGGTGGACAAGGGCCTCACCGCCGGGGCGCTGGGCATGGCGGGCAAGCTCGCCAACTGGCCGGGAACCCCCGGCGAGGTCCCCGGCGTGGAGCTATTGACGCGCATGCGCGAGCAGGCCCAGGGCTTTGGCGCGGCCTATGCGGGGATAAGGTCATGTTCACCGAGCTCTCCGCCTCGCCCAAGCAGGTCTGGGGCAACAAGGGCGGCTATTACGGCCGGACAGTGATCATCGCCACCGGCTCCATGGGGCGCGGCCAGGGCGTCCCCGGTGAGGAGCGGCTGGTGGGGCTGGGCGTCTCGTACTGCGCCACCTGCGACGGCGCGTTCTTTCACGAGCGCGTCGTGGCGGCGGTGGGCAGCAGCGACGAGGCGGCGGAGGAGGCGCTCTTTCTCACCCGCTTCGCCAGCAAGGTCCACCTGATCTGCCCCACCCCCGAGCTGCGCGCCGTCGGCTCGCTGGCCGCCGAGATCGCCCACCACCCCAAGATCGAGCTGCGCACCTCCACACGGCTGCGCGAGGTGCTGGGCGCGGACAAGGTGGAGGCGGTCCGCGTCGCCGACAAATCCGGCGCCGAGGAGACCATCCCCGTGGAGGGGGCGTTCATCTTTTTGCAGGGACAAAAGCCCATCACCGATTTCCTGGGCGAGCAGCTCCCCAAGAGCGAGGCGGGCTGCCTGGCTGTGGACGAGATGATGCAGACGGCGATCCCCGGCGTCTTTGCCGTGGGCGACGTGCTCTGCACGCACATCAAGCAGGCGGTGATCGCCGCCGCCGAGGGGGCCCGGGCCGGCATCGCCGTGCAGCGGTACCTGTCGGGGCGGGAGAAGCTGAAGCCGGATTGGGGAGCATAGCGGGGGCGACAATGCGCATGTAGCTCTGCCTGGCGGGCATTGCCGTACGCGGTCGTTTGCCTCCTTGAAGGCCGAGCGTATACTCTAGGTGGAACCCACATTGGGCTCTGCTGCTACTGGCTTTGTCGCTATGCAACTCGGATTGTGATGCCCAGTTGTAGCCAGTCGCCATCAATGATGCGTGCGCAGATAGAACGGAGTGTCATGACGCCTGAACTCCGGTTCGAGTGGGATAACCTCAAAGCCTTCAAAAACCTTGAAAAGCATCACGTTGCTTTCGAGGAAGCACAGACCATCTTTGACGATCCCTTCTTCATCACGGTTGTTGACCAGGAGCACTCTGCTGACGAAGAGCGATATATCACCATCGGCCTGTCAAGCCAAGGGCGGGTTCTGCTTGTGGCTCATACGGACCGGGGTGAAAGCGTGAGGATCATCAGCGCGCGCAAAGCGACGAAAAAAGAGGAACGGTTCTATGTCGAGACAGAATAACCCTGACGATTACGAACTGCGAGAAGAGTACGATCTCTCCAAGCTGACCATCGTAGCCAAAGGGCGCTATGCGCCTGGAAAGCGCGTCGGCAAGAATGTTGTCCTGCTGGCACCCGATGTGGCCGAAGCGTTCCCCACGGATGACGCCGTGAACGAGGCGCTGCGGCTGGTCATGCAGATCGCGCAATTGCCAAGCAAACATCAGGCGCAATCTGCGGAGAGCTAACCAGGGCGCTTGGCGGCACCGCTGCAAGCGGACGGCTTCAGGCCCCTCGCGCGGGATGAAGCCCATGGCTGAGTGGCCATCCGTCGGTTTCCTCGGTCGCGTTAGCTCAATGGCGTGGTGAAGGGCGCATGCCCTCCACGAAGCAAACCATGTCAATGAGCTTGGCCATGGGATATACCCGATCTGTTTCCTGACCGGTGGCAAAGTCGAGTGTTCGAATCTGGTATTGATCTAGCTCCGATCTGTTGGCGCGGTAGAACTCGGCAATTCGGCGTAGGGACTTGCGGCCAAAGCTATACGTCCCCATTCCTGCCTTGAAATAGGTGTCGAACGCCGGAACGTTGCCAAAGACCCCCAGCAATATCTTGGTGACCAGTGTGTCAGTAGTGTCGCGCCCCTGTCCAATCGCCTGCCTGATCATCCGGCTGCATTCGAGGATCATCTCGACATTGTCGTCGTAGCGATCCACATCAACGTCCCAGAAGGCCATCGGCAGGTTGGCGACGCTCTGGACAACTGGCCGATAGTAACGGGCGCTCTTTTGCAGCAACAGGGAAGATCCGCGCAGCATCCCCCAGCTCGCCAGATAGAACCCAAGGTGGAGACAACTGACCTGGATGTTTTCCGGCGAAGCCAGTTCTTGCACGCGCTCCTGTTCGCGAAACGACCGGAAATAGTTGTAGCAATAGTCGAACGAAGCGTACCGCTCATCTGGCTTGAGGCCGCCGGCAGCGCCGTTGCCATCGAGGTATGTGCGGATGTTGGCGTGGATGTCCATTGGCTCTACCCCTTCCCGCTCCGCCACAGGATCGTTACCTCGCGCCCTGTGCCCGTTCCTTACCCCAGCGCCTCCAACACGCTCCAGTCCGCGTTCCAGCGCCGCTTGTCCAGGGGCGGCACGGCGGTGAGGGCGAAATCCCGGAACCCCGCGGCCCGCAACTGAGCCTGCACCATCGCCGCGGTGGTCAGGCGGATCGATTCCGCCGGGGATTTCAAGGATCCCAGGAACGCCCCCAGCAGGCGCGAGGGGGGCGGAGTCGTCTCGGCGGGCGCGAACTTGTCCACCACGACGAGCCGCCCGCCCGCGCCCAGCGCGTCGTGGATGCGGCGGAACAGGGCGTCGTCGAACTCGCCCACATCGCAGAGCATGATCAGGTCGAACCCAGTCGGCAGGTCGTCCTTGAGAATGTCGGCGGCCCGGTAGGTGACCCGGTCCGCCAGCCCGCTCTCCGCGGCGATCTCGCGCCCCGCCTGGCAGACCGGCCCAAAATCCATCACCACGGAGGTCAGGCCGCTCCACTTGCGCAGCAGCGCCAGCGAGACGACGCCCGAGCCGCCGCCCAGGTCCAGCAGCCGCCTCACCCCCCGCAGGTCGAGCAACCCGGCCAGTTGCTCCGCCAGGCCGAGGTGGATCTCGTAGAGCATCCGCGTAAAGCCGGCCGCATAGACCGGGTCTTGTTGCAGCGTCTCGTACTCGTCCCAGGCCGCTGCGCTGGGCGGCTCCGGGGTCGCCTTGGGCTCGGAGAGGCGGACCGGCAGATCGAGCACCGACGCGAACGCCCGCCGGTCCTCCCGCGCGTGAAAGGCCCAAAAGTGCTGGCTCTGCGCGTCCAGGATCGTTGCTCGGGCGAGCCGGGTGGGGGCGTACCCCGCAGGGGTGCTCTCCAACAGGCCCAGCTTAAGCAGCAGCTCCAGCCAATGCTGGCAGCGGTTGAGCGGGATGTGCAGCGCCTCGGCCATCTCTAGCGCGGATGCTGGTCTGTCGGCCAGGCGCCAAAAGACCCCCAGCTCCATGGCCGCGCCCAGCGCAGCCGAGACGATATAGCCATCCAAGAGCTCCAGGATATCCTCGGTGGACTCGGGCTTCATTCGACCATCCTCCCTCGGCTGGCGCGGCTCGCCGGTCTGGCGGCGCCCGCCGCCGCTCACCCTCTCGCCGACCCGCCCTTTCGGCTCCAGCGGTAGATCGTCACCTCGCGCACCCGCTCGAAGAACCAGCGCGTCTCGTTATCCCACACGCCCCATTTGGGCGGGTACATGGTCTGGAACGCGGTGCTGTGCAGCCCGAACGACACGCCGCGCCGCAGCATGGCGTCGAAGGCCTGCACCCCCTGCGACTCGTTGGTGAGGATCGGCCGCGGCTTGGCCTGGTACCACGCCCGCTCGCGCAGCCAATCGACCTTGGCGGCCAGCTCGCTGGCGTCGCCCACCTTGCCCGTCTCCACGTTGTCCCCGCCGTGGATGATGCACAGGTCCGAGGCGCCCATCACCTCGTCGATCTCCTCCGGCGCCCACTGCTTGGGGTTGAGCAGCGCCGCCTCCGAGGTCCCCACCAAGAGCCGCTGCTTGTGGGCGGTTCGCGCCCGCTCGCGCACCCGGCGGATCAGCTCGGCGACGCGCCCCGGCTTTAATATCGCGTGGTGATAGTGCCCCGCCATCACCTCGTTGGCGATCTCGATGATGACGTTGCGGTAGCCGCTGCGGCAGATCATGTCGGTGGCGGCGTCCGTCGCCGCCAGCACCGCCGCCTCGTCGGGGAGCGCGGTGTCTTGCCCAAAGTAGAAGAGCTGCAGGATCACCGCCGTGCTCATCCGGTCGCAGGCCTCGATAATGGCCGAGATGCGCTGCATGTAATCGGGGTCCAGCGAGCCGTCGGGGCGGAAGGCCGAGTTGTGGTAAAAGTCGCGGTGGCCATTGGGCCGCGCGCCGGCGCTGCCATGCCCCTCGGCGATCCAGGGCTTGCCGTTGAGCGGGTGGCCGCCTTGCAGGTTGAGGTTCACCGCGATCACCCCGTGGCGGATGTAATCCGGGAGCCCCGCCAGGTAGCGCATGGTGTTGGCATAGGCCGAGGCGGGGGAGACCCACTGGCCGTATCCGGCGTGGTCGTTCTCCGGCCGCGAGCCGTCGTCGTCGAACCAGTCCACGATGCCCAGCGTGTCGTCAAAGGTGGCGTTCACCGTGCGCACGTTGAAAAGCAAGCCCTCCGCCCCGCCGCGCCCGGCGTAGGTGGGCCGCCCGTTGATGGTGAAACCCGTTCCCTGGATGCCGATCTCGGTCTGCGCTTTGAACATGATGCCTCCTACGCCCACCCCATCGCCCGCAGGCGGATCATGGTCGCCTCGTCCACCGCGTCGGCCAGGCGGTCCCACCCCGCGCGGGTCAGCGTGCGAAAGAGCGGCCCGCGCAGCGCGCGATAGGGCAGGAACATGAAGCGGCGGAAAAGCTCCGCCTCGGGATCGGGGCGCGCGGGGTCGGTGACGTCCACCAACTGCGCCGCCAGCGCAAAGACGGGCAGCCCGTAGCCAATGGCCCCCAGCGCCCAGCGCAGCCCCTCGGCGCCGTGGCGCGCCGCCACCCCAGCCCGGCCCTCGGGCGCGCTCAGCAGCTTTTGCGCCTGCTCGTGGGTCATCCCGGCGAGCTCGGCGCGATAGACCTGCGCCAGCAGCCGCACGGCGTCATGGGTGCGCCGCCAGGACTCGGCAAAGAGCTCGCGCTCGGCGGGGTCGTCGGAGGCGGCGAGCACCTGCCAGAGGACTTCTTGATAGACGTCGGCGACCTTGAGCTCGCAGGCGCCGCCGGTGGCGGCCAGCAGCGCCGCGTCCACGCCGGGGCCCTTGCCGGTGGCCGCCCGCACCCCGTCCGCCGAATGGACCGAGAGCATGGCGCCGAAGTGGCGCAGGATGCTGGCGCAGGCGTTGGCCTGCGGCTCCAGCTCGCGCTGCGGGTCGCCCTCGAAATCGTGCCGCTTGATAAAGCCAATGTTCGGCCCGGCGGAGGCCACGCCCCCCTCCGGCACGCCCATCACGTCGCGAAGCAGCACCAGATAGAAGAACAGCTCCTCCGGCGCGGTGGGCTCGGGGGTCTCGTCCAGCGAGAGCTCGTAATCGAAGGGCCGGCCGGCGCGGAGCCGCGCCACGTGGTCATAGATTTCCTTGTGCACGGCGCAGGCCCGCCAGTACTTGTGCCCCAGCCGCCAGATCGTCTCCTCGTCGTAGCGGAAGGCAAAGCCGGCGCGGCCGGGGAGGAGGTTAGCGACCGCGAAGCGCCGCCCAAAAAAGGCTCCTTGCAGCCGCCGCCGCTCCGCCGCGCTCAGCGTCACGGTAAAGCCGAAAAGGTGGCTGGTATCCACGGTGAACTTGGTGTAATCCGCCGACTCGTCCAGCGCCAGCTTGTTCAGCGCCAGCGACGCTTGCAGCGCCGCCTCGTCCCGGCCAATGATGATGGCGTGGTCGGCGTCGGCGCCGATGGGCAGGGCTTGACCGTAGCCGCCCGGCTGACCATAGCCGCCCGGCTGACCGTAGCCGCCGAGGCTGGCATAGGCAAAGAGCCCGGCGCGCAGCAACTCGCGCGGGCCGTAGCCGCCGGTGTGGCCGATGCCCGGATAGTCGTCGGGGTTCACGCCCTCGGGGATCAGCTCGCGGACGATGGACTGCTGGATGAACCAGAAGGGGACCGCGCTGCGGGCGGCGGCGCGATAGATGCCGTCCCAGCCGCCCAAGGTGCTTGGCTCGCGGAGGTCGGGCACATCGCGGCGGCTGACCACGATGCGGTTGCCCGCGCCGTAGCCGTTGGGGTAGCCCGCCCCGTTCAGGGCGACGAGCTTGGGGGCGGGGGCGAGCTGGCGCTCCCAGACGAGCATGTTGTCATAATCGGCGGGATAGACCATCGCGTCGCCCACGGGCTGCCCGCCGGTCAGCCCGACGCTGGCCGGGCCGTCGCCCCGCGCGATGAGGACATCCCGTCCCTGATGCCGCCCGGTGTGCAGGGTGATCTCGCCCCGGGCCAGGCGCGACGCCGGAAAGATCGTCATGGATTCCATGTGGGCTCCTCCATTGGGGGATGCGGCATTATAGGCCGCCCCGCCGCCGCTGTCAATCAGGTTCACCACAGAGGTTCACCACCGAGACACAGAGGGGATAATAGTATGTCTTTCTCTGCGTCCTCTGTGTCTCTGTGGTGCCATCCCCTCCCCGCCTTGACAAGCCGGCCCCCG
>ENA-UOUL01001508-UOUL01001508.1-bioreactor-metagenome-genome-assembly--contig:-NODE-1508-length-31925-cov-6.924171_pt1 | contig 31925 bp, 29 predicted proteins | sample MGYA00249838_ERZ747220 | MGnify/ENA primary metagenome ERZ747220 (study PRJEB28778, sample SAMN05720191) | bioreactor metagenome | isolation source: Anaerobic biogas reactor | place: USA:Washington... | reverse complement strand
TGAAAACCAAAAGTCCCGAAGCCATAGAGCCGCGGGACTTTTGCCTGGCAGGGGAGACGCGATTCGAACACGCAACCGACGGTTTTGGAGACCGTTGCTCTACCGTTGAGCCACTCCCCTAAGATCGAATCAAATCATAACATTGCCGTCCCGGGCTGTCAACAGCCCGAATCGGTGCGCCAGAAACGGTCCGGCGTCGGTTTCTGGGCTGGTGTTCTGTTTGCATGTCCCCGCCTGGAATGATATCATTTGACTGAAATGCCATGCCCGATTTTCCTAAGCGGTCCTGGCAAAAACGGAGGTGCATGACATGGTTCTGGCCGTGATCGGAACCGGCAACATGGGACGGGCCCTGGCCGAGGGTCTGGTGCGGACGCAAAAACTGGAGCCGCGCCAGATTCGTCTCCATGACGCGGACCAAGCCAAGGCGCAAGCGCTGGCCAAGTCGCTGGGCGCGACAGTGTGCTGTGCCCCGGAAGACGCCGTGACCGGCGCTGACACTATCCTCATCGCCGTCAAGCCGCCTGTCGTTCCGGCTGTGCTCAGCCGCATCCGTCCGCTGCTTGACACGCAGTTGGTCATCTCGATCGCCGCCGGGGTGACGCTCGCATCGCTGCGCGCGCTCGCCGGACCGGCCATCGCGCTGGCCCGCGTAATGCCCAATACGCCCGCTTTGGTGGGCGCCGGAGTCAGCGCCGTTTGTTTTGATCAGGCCGATGCCGGACAGCAGTCGCTTGTCAAAGGCCTGCTGTCAGCTTGCGGGCGTGTCTATGAGGTTCCGGAATCCGCCCTCGATGCCGTTACCGGCCTTTCCGGAAGCGGTCCGGCCTTCATCATGCTGGTGATCGAAGCGCTGGCGGATGGGGGTGTCCGCAACGGTCTGGCGCGGGACATGGCCCTGGAAATGGCGGCCATGACCGTCTACGGCGCCGCATCGCTGGTCCTTGAGACAAAAACACACCCAGCCGTGCTAAAAGACCAGGTCTGCTCGCCCGGCGGTACTACGATCGCCGCCGTAGCCAGCCTGGAAGCGGACGGGCTGCGTTCAGCCCTGATCCGGGCCGTCGACGCGGCGACCCGACGCGCCGCCGAACTGCGGCAAAAGGCCGGTCCGAATGCGTGATACGGTCGAAATCTACACAGACGGGGCTTGTTCGGGCAACCCGGGGCCCGGCGGCTGGGCAGCCGTCCTGATGACCCGGGGTGTCGAGAAAGAAATCAGCGGCCATGCCATCTCGACCACCAACAACCGAATGGAGATGACTGCGGCAATCGAGGCCCTGCGCAAGCTGAAGCGGCCCTGCCGGGTCCGGCTCTACAGTGACAGCGCCTACCTTGTCTCTGCCTTCACGCAGGGCTGGATTCAGAACTGGCAGCGCAACGGCTGGCGTAATGCCGCCGGCGATCCGGTCAGCAACATGGATCTCTGGCAGGACCTGATCAAGGCGTCGGACCGGCACCAGATCGAGTGGATCAAGGTCAAGGGGCATGCCGACAACCCCTATAACAACCGATGCGACAAACTGGCTGTGGCGGAAATCCGCAAACTGCGTCTGCAGAACGGCTCCGACGCGCCGCAACCGCTTGCAGGAAAGGAAGACGCGATTGTACCAGGAACCCAGTCACCATGTTGAACAGCCCTTCACCGGCCGCGTCTTTAACGTCGAAGTCCACGCGGTCACCGTGGCCGACGGACAGACCGCCCGCCGCGAGATCGTGCGCCACAACGGCGGCGCCTGCGTGCTGGCAATCGACGGGGCGGGCTTCGTCCCGATGGTGACGCAATACCGCAAGGCCTTTGACCGGGACATGCTTGAAATCCCGGCCGGTAAACTTGAACCGGGCGAGGATCCGCTCGACTGTGCCCGGCGCGAATTGGCCGAAGAGACCGGTTTTTGCGCCGGCCAGATCCGTCACCTGGCCACGATTTACCCCTCGCCGGGTTATTGCAGCGAAACGCTGCACATCTACCTGGCCACCGACCTTGAAGCAGGCCCCGCGCATCCGGATGACGGGGAGTTCCTGCACGTCAAAGCATATCCGCTGGATGATCTGCTGGCCATGGCCGACCGGGGTGAGATCCATGACGCCAAGACGCTGGTCGCCCTGTTGATGGCCGATCGCAAGCTGACCCGGGAGGAGCGATAACGATGGCGGCCAACACCGTCAACACCAAACGAGAAATCAACGGCGTCTTTTACCTGGCTTTAGCTGTAATCCTGGGCGTCGCGTTTTACCTGCCTGCCGGGCGCAGCGGCTGGATCGGCCAGGTTTTGCTAAACGGCGGCCGCGGCCTGTTCGGGGTGACCGCGCTGGCGCTACCGGCCCTGTTTGCCTATATGGCAATCGACTACCTGCTGGAAAAAGACATGTCCGTCACGAGGCGGCGCTTCACCTATGTCCTGATTCTGATGATCGGGTCCGCCGCCATGCTGCACCTGCTGACCACGGATCTCCAGGCCGTGCGAGCCTACAGCCTGGCTGCTGGCGAACGCCACCAGGCCTGGCGCGCGGTCCAGCACTTGTGGCAGAGCGGCATCGAGCCGGCCCTGATCCAGGAAGGGTCGCGCACCGCCATGAGCGGCGGTCTGTTGGGCGGCGGCCTGGCCCTGGGCCTTTATGCCATCGCCGGTTCGATCGGCTCGATCGTGCTCCTGGCAGCGCTGCTGCTTTCCCTGATCATCCTGCTTTTCAACGTCTCGCTGACCGGCATGGTCGGCCATACGGCGAGCGCCTTGTCGGCGACACGCCAGAAGCTGGACCAGGCCGTCCGTGACCGCGCCGACCAGGCGCGTGAAGAGCGAAGCGTAGCCGCTGCGGCGCCGCCGGACCGCAAGAGCTTCGACGTCCTGCTGCCGGAGCGCGGCAAGGACACAGAGACGGCCGCCCGCGTCCGGCCGGCCAGCGTGACCGTTGAGCAAGCCGGCCGGAAACCCACGCTGCTGGAAAGCCTGAAAAAGCTGTTCAAGCCTGACGAGGTTGAGGACGGTGTGCCGGCCCTGGGCGCCGAGGATCTGCCGGTGCCCGATTTCCTGCGCGACACCTCCGGTGAGACGCAGGTTGCGGCCGACGATATCGCGCCGCCTGCCGTGCTCAAACCGCAGTCTCCCTATAACCTTGAAGTGACTGAGGCCGAACCGGCCGCGCCTGATAACGTATCCCTGCCGGCCGGTATTCACCGTGTTGTCACCGGCGAAACGTCTCCGGCCAGGGCAGCACAACAAACCATCCGCGAACCAGAGAAATCCATCCAGGAAGAACTGGCCGGAAGCCGCGAGCACTGGACGGACCGCACCGAATCCGCCCCGCCGGCAGTAACCATACCCGGCAAAGGGAAGCGCATTCCGTCCGGCACACAGCTGGGTATCGAGCTGCCGTACCAGGCGCCGCCCCTCAGGCTGCTCAGACGCGAAGACCAGGTTTCCAGCACGGTCAGCAGCCAAGCTGTCCAGGCACTGGGCCGCAAGCTGGAAGAGACCCTGGCCAGCTTCGGCATCGAGGCCTCCGTCGTCCATGTGACAACCGGTCCGACGATCACGCGTTTCGAGCTTAGCCCCGGACCGGGCGTCAAAGTCAGCCGCATCGTCAGCCTGGCTGACGACATCGCGCTCAACCTGGCGGCGCTGGGGGTGCGCATCGAGGCTCCGATCCCCGGCAAGTCCGCGATCGGGATCGAGATCCCCAACAAGGAGACCCAGCCTGTCTTGCTGCGCGGCCTGCTCGAGTCGGCTGAGTTCCAAAACACCCGTTCGCCGCTGACGGCCGCCCTCGGCCGCGACATCCAGGGCAGCCCGCTCCTGTGCGACCTGGCCAAGATGCCCCACCTGCTCATCGCCGGCGCTACCGGTTCCGGCAAGTCCGTCTGCATCAACGCCGTCCTGATGAGCATCCTGTTCCGTTCGCCGCCGGAAGAGGTCCGCATGCTGATGATCGACCCCAAGGTCGTCGAGCTCAGCGTCTACAACGGCATCCCGCACCTGCTGGCGCCCGTTGTGACAGACCCCAAGAAAGCGGCCAACACGCTGACCTGGGCGGTCAGCGAGATGGTGCGCCGTTACGGGCTGTTCGCGGAAAAATCAGTGCGTGACATCAACTCCTACCGTGCGTCGGCCGCCGCCAACGCCGCGGCAATCAGCGCGGATAATGACGAGGCCGAATACGAGCACCTTCCCCTGATTTTACTGGTCATCGACGAGCTGTCCGACCTGATGGCCACGACGCCGACCGAAGTCGAAGACGCGATCGCCCGCCTGACCGCGATGGCCCGAGCCGCCGGCATCCACCTGATCATCGCGACCCAGCGCCCGTCCGTCGACGTCATTACGGGCGTCATCAAGGCCAACATCCCGTCGCGCATCGCCTTTGCCGTCGCCTCGCAGGTCGACTCGCGCACCATCCTGGACATGGCCGGCGCCGAAAAGCTCCTCGGCAAGGGCGACATGCTCTATTACCCGCAAAGCGCCGCCAAACCGGTGCGCGGCCAAGGGGCTTTTATAACCGATTCGGAAGTCGAGCAGGTACTCAACTACATCAAGGCCCAGCACGCCGCCGATTATGACGACACCGTCTCCAACGCGATCATGACAGCGTCGGCCAATGCCGGCAAGGAAAAGATCGGCGATGAGACCGACGAGCTGCTGCCCCAGGCCCTGGACATCGTTGTCGAAACCGGTTACGCTTCCGTTTCGCTGCTGCAGCGGCGCATGAACGTCGGATATCCCCGCGCTGCCCGCCTGATCGACACGCTGCACGACAAAGGCTACATCGGCCCGTTCGACGGCTCCAAGCCGCGCAAGCTCCTGATCACCCAGGGCCAGTATGAAGAGCTGAAAGCCAAGGAGAAGCAGTAAGCATGGCGCATCTGCCGATGACCCGGCGCGAGATGGACCCGCTTGGCTGGGACGAACTCGATTTTCTGTTTATCAGCGGGGACGCCTATGTCGACCACCCCGCGTTTGGCTGTGCCATCCTGACGCGCGTCCTTGTGGATGCCGGTTACCGGGTGGGCATCATCGCGCAGCCGGACGTGACGCGTCCGGACAGCCTGACCGCCATGGGCGTTCCGCGTCTGGGTGTGCTCGTATCGACCGGTGTCGTCGACTCGATGGTCAATCACTATACGGCAGCCGGCCGCAAACGCAGCCAGGATGTGTACAGTCCAGGCGGCAAGCCGGGATCAAGGCCTGACCGGGCCCTGATCCGTTACGGTCAGATGGTGCGCAGTCAGCTGGGGAACGTGCCGCTGATCGTCGGCGGCATCGAGGCCAGCCTGCGCCGCTTTGCCCATTACGACGCCTGGAGCCGGACGGTGCGCGGATCCGTTCTGCCGGACTGCGCGGCCGATATCCTGGTTTTCGGCGAAGGCGAACAGACCATGCTGGAACTGGCGTCCTACCTGGCCCGCGGCGTGCCGGTCTCCCGCCTCAACGCCATCCGCGGCACCGCGGTTTGGCTGAGAGCTGAGCAGCTGCCCAAGAAGACCCGCTTGTTCCTGGAACAGCAGGGAAGAAGCCTGGATTTTTCCAGCCGGCCGCCCGAGGCCTGGAAAGGCCGCTGCCTGATCGAGGACGAACAGCATATCCTGCTGCCGTCGGCCGAACAGGTGATGCAGGACAAGGTCGCCTATGCCGTCGCCGGGCGCTACCAGGAAATGGAACAGGATCCGGCCGGCGGAAAGGTTTTGATCCAGCCCCACGGTGACCGCTTCCTGGTTCAGAACCCGCCGGCAGCCCCGATGGATACGGCCGCGCTGGATCGTGTCTACGCGTTGCCGTACACGCGCGAATGGCACCCGTCTTACACCGCCCAGGGCGGCATACCGGCCCTGCAGGAGGTCCGTTTCAGCGTCACGGCCCACCGGGGCTGTTACGGAGGCTGCCGCTTTTGCGCGATCACCCACCACATGGGGCGGATCGTGCGGCCGCGCAGCGACGCGTCCATCCTGGCGGAAATCGACCAGCTGACCCGTTTGCCCGACTTCAAGGGCTATATCCACGACATCGGCGGCCCGACCGCCAATTTTCACCTGCCTGCCTGCGCCAGGCAGCGCCGTGGGGAGGTCTGCCGCCACCGCCATTGCCTGGATCCGGAGCCATGCCCCCAGCTGGAGATTGACCACAGTGCCTATTTGTCGCTGCTGACCCAGGCCCGGCAGTGTCCGGGGGTCAAAAAGGTGTTCGTGCGTTCTGGCATCCGCTTCGACATGGCCTTGGCCGACCCTGACCCGACCTTTATGACCGAGCTGTGCCGCCACCACGTCAGCGGCCAGCTTAAAGTCGCTCCGGAACACATCAGCACCGACGTTCTGCGCCTGATGGGCAAACCGTCATCTTCGGTTTACACGGCCTTCAGCGCGCGTTTTGAGGCCATCAACCGGCAACTGGGTCTGAGCCAGTATCTTGTCCCGTACCTGATTTCGGGCCATCCCGGCTCGACCCTGGAGCACGCCATCGAGCTGGCCTTGTTTTTGCGCCGTTCGCATCGCATGCCGGAGCAGGTCCAGGATTTCTACCCGACGCCGGGGTCGCTGTCTACGGTCATGTTCCATACCGGCTTGGACCCGATGTCGATGCAGCCGGTCCATGTCCCCGACGAGCGGGAAAAACGCTGGCAGCGCGCCCTGCTCCAGCCGACTGCGCCCCGCAACCGCCGTCTGGTCGTCGAAGCCCTGACCGCCGCCGAGCGAACTGATTTGCTGAAATACCCGGGCGGCGTTTTCGCCATACAGGATCAACCAGCCGAAAAGGCACCACGAGGAGGAACGAGGCATGAGCATTCTGATCAGCGGCAAGGAACTGTCCGTCAAGCTGCGCGCCCGAACCGGCGCGGACGTTGACAAGCTAAGCCGGCAGGCGGGCCGCCGGCCGGGACTGGCGGTCATCCAGGTCGGCGAGGACCCCGGTTCGACCATCTATGTCAACAACAAGAAAAAGGCCTGTGAAGAGGCGGGGATCCGATCCTACAGCTACCATCTGCCCGCATCGGTTTCCCAGCTCGAACTGCTGGCCCTGATCGATGAGCTCAACCAGGACAGCAAGATCCACGGCATCCTCTGCCAGCTGCCCCTGCCGGACCACATCGACGAGTTCACGATCATCTGCGCGATCAAGCCGGACAAGGATGTCGACGGGTTCCATCCCGTCAATGTCGGCCTGCTCTCGCTGGGCCGGGACTGCCCCGTGCCCTGCACGCCGTCCGGGATCATCGCCATGCTCAAGGCTTACGAGCTGCCCATCAAGGGCAAGCGCTGCGTCATCGTCGGCCGCAGCAACATCGTCGGCAAACCGGTCGCCCAGCTGATGCTGCGCGAGCACGCGACCGTCACGGTGGCCCATTCCCGCACCGTCGACCTGCCGGCAGTCTGCCGCGAGGCCGACATCCTGATCGTCGCCATCGGCAAGGCGAAGATGATCACAGCCGACTATGTCAAGCCCGGCGCGGTCGTCATCGACGTCGGCATCAACCGCAATGAGGCCGGCAAGGTGGTCGGCGACGTCGACTTCGCCTCCGTCGAACCCGTCGCCTCGGCGATCACGCCGGTTCCGGGCGGGGTCGGCCCGATGACCATCGCCATGCTGCTGCAAAACACGCTGGATGCGTTTTGCCGGATCGAAGGCATTCGCCTGTGAGGTTGACCGCTTTCAGTTTGGATACCGGTCTGGCCCTCCTGCTGCTGGCGGGTCTGCTCCTGGTGTCGCTCATCGTCCTGATCGTCCAGAATATCCGCCTGGGACGCCAGCTGAACGCGCGAAGGCGCGAGCAAAGCGCGACAGACCAGGCGATCGAGCTGCTGCGCCACGACTTTGCCCGCCAGACCGACTTGCTCCAGCAGACGGTAACCTCGCGTGTCCAGGACGCCAGCCGCGACCAGCGGGAAATCAACGCCCTGTTCATCACCCAGCTGCAACAGGCCAACCAGGGCAGCGGGCAGATGCTGGAAACCATCCGCCAGTCAATCCAGGAGCAGATGACCCGGATCGCCGCCAACCTGCGCGACATGCAGGCCGTGGCTGGCGATGTGCGCTCTTTGCGCCAGGCGCTCGGCTCGGTACGCGGACGCGGCGTCATCGGTGAGCTGCAGCTCGAGCAGCTGCTGGCGGACATCCTGTCACCCAGCCAGTACCGCACCCAGGTTCGCATCCGGGCCGGACGGCAGGAAGCTGTCGACGCCGCTGTCCTGCTTGCGTCAGATGAAGGCGAACAAGCCGTCTTGCTGCCGATCGACGCCAAGTTTCCGCTTGACTACCTGCACCGCCTGCTGTCGGCCCGCGAGGCCGACGACATGGAGGCGGCCGCGGAGTTCGGACGTGAACTGACCGCCCGACTGCGCCAGGAAGCCAAAAAAATCGCCGAACTCTATATCCAGCCGCCGGCCACCACCGATTTTGCCATCTGCTACCTGCCCGGCGAGACTTTGTTTGCCGAAGCGATGCGCGACGGCGCCCTGGCCGCCGACTTGTACCGCCAGCATCGCATCCTCCTGGCCGGACCGACCTCGATGGCCGCCATCCTGGCCGGGCTGCAGGCCATTTTCCGATTACAGGCCATGGAGCGGCAGTCGTTGGAAATCGCCCGGACGCTGACGGGGCTGCAGCGCGACGTACAAAAATACGAAGAGAGCCTGTCCCGGCTGCACGCGCGCCTGGTACGGGCGGTATCTGAAAGTGAAGGCTGCCTGCGCTATGCCGCCCAAGTGCGCAGCCGGCTCGAGGGACTGGAACAGAACGATACGCCATCGAACGAAAGAGAGGAATTATCGGACCATGACAACGAACCGGAAAGCTGAAATCATCTGCGTCGGGACCGAACTGCTGCTGGGGCAGATCGTCAACACCAACGCGGCCTGGCTGGCTCGCGAACTGAGCCTTCTGGGGATCCATTCCTATTACCAGACCGTGGTCGGCGACAACCCGGGCCGCCTGGCCGACTGCATCCGCCAGGCGATCGGGCGTTCGGACATCATCTTGCTGACCGGCGGTTTGGGTCCGACCCAGGACGACATCACGATGGCCGTCGCATCTTCGGTCGCCGGATTGCCGCTCAAGCTGCACGAACCCAGCCGGGCGGCCATCGCGGACTATTTCCAGCGCATGGGCCGGTTCCAGGTCACCAGCAACAACTGGAAGCAGGCGATGATGCCGGACCCTTGTTTCGTGATGCCCAACAGCAACGGCACCGCCCCAGGCGCCATCCTGGAGACACGCCAGGGGGACCGGACGGTTCACCTGGTGCTTCTGCCCGGTCCGCCCTCTGAGATGACCGTGATGTTTCGTGATCAGGCAGCCCCTTGGCTGCAAGCCCAAACCACGGCGCGGCTGCGTCATGTCTTCGTGCACATGATCGGCATCGGGGAATCCGCCGCCGAGACGGCGCTGTCCGACCTGATCGAACGCCAGAGCCCGACGCTGGCGCCCTACGCATCGGAAGGCGAAGTGGTATTCCGCATCACCCAGGCCGTCGCGTCCGATGACGAACCGGACACCACCCAGGCCATGCTTGACGAAGTCAAACGCCGGGTCGGCCAGCACATCTACGAGGTCGGCATGCGCACCATGCCTGAAGTGGTGCGCGATCTGCTGATTGCGAAAAACCAGACGGTCAGCTACGCCGAATCCTGCACCGGCGGCCTGGCAACCGGACAACTGACCGATTTCCCCGGCGCATCCCGCGTGCTAAAGGGCAGCCTGGTCGCCTACGCCAACGAGGTCAAGCAGGAACTGCTCAACGTCCCGGCGGAACTGCTCGAACGGGAAGGGGCGGTCAGCGAAGCATGTGCGGCCCGCATGGCCGAAGGCTGCCGCCGCTTGTTCTCCACCGACTGGGCCGTCGCCATCACCGGCATCGCCGGTCCGGACGGCGGAAGCGACGACAAGCCGATCGGGACGGTCTGGCTGGCTGTCTCCGGCCCGGACGGCACCGTCACCCAGCAGCTGCGCCAAGGCGGCAACCGGGCCAGGATCCGCAAGGTCTCGGCCCTGAAGGCCCACGACCTGCTGCGCCAGCAACTGGTCAAGTAAGCAGGCGATGAACGACATTCAGCAACAGCCGGAATCTGCCGCCAGGCGCGGGCCGCTCAGCCGTTCGACGGCGACGGTCCTGATGATGATCGGGCTTTTACTCAGCAAGGTCACCGGCCAGCTGCGTGAAATCCTGATCGTTCCGGTATTCGGGGGCGTCGGAATCGAAACAGACGCCTTCAACATCGGCTTCCAGGTCCCGGATCTGTTCTACCAGCTGCTGGTCGGCGGCGCCATCCAGGCGGCCATCACACCGACCCTGGCGGCGGCGCTCGAGAAGCACCAGGAAAAACGCGGCTGGCGCAGTGTCAGCATCCTGATCAACTTCGCCGCGCTGCTGATGCTCGCAGCGGTCCTGGTTGGCGTTCTGTCGGCGCCCTGGATGGTCGGCGCCTATAACCAGGGCAAGGATCCGGCCGTCGTCGACCTGGCCGTCCGGGTGACCCGGGCGCTGTTCCCCCAGGTCTTTTTCATGATGCTGGCCGCGCTTTGCATCGGCATCCTCAACGCCTACAAGCGCTTCGCCGCCACCTCATTCGGCCCATCGATCTACAACGCCTGTGTCGTCCTGGCGATGGTGGCGCTGGGGCAGGCCTCGGCCAGCGGCGTCGTGCGCGTGGCAACCGGTGTCACGGGGGCCGCCGCCATCTATTTCCTGCTCCAGTTCGCCTTGGCCCGGCGCAATTTCCGCCATTACGTCTTTTCCTTCGACTGGCGCGACAAGGGCTTTCGCCGCCTGCTCTATCTTGCGGTGCCGACGTTGCTGTCCGGTTCCATCGTCCAGGTCAACACGATCATCCTGACGGGATTTGCCAACCAGTTTGTCGGCGCGGTCACGGCCCTGCGTCAGGCCACGACCACCTGGCAGCTGCCCTACGGCGTCTTTGTCGTCGCCATCGGCAACGTGATGCTCCCTTCGCTGGCCGGCAGCCACGCCGCCGGCGATATCCGGGGCGGCCGGCTGCTCTATACGAAAAGCCTCCGCACGGCCCTGTTTCTCGTCATGCCCATGGCGGCCCTGTTTCTGGCCATGCCCCAGGACACCATCCGGGCGATCTTCCAGTGGAGCAGCCATTACACCGACGACGCGGTCCAGGTGACGGCTTCCATCTTGCGCTGGTACTGCCTGGCTATGGTCGCCCAGACGTTTGTCTTTATCACGAACCAGGCCTTTTACGCCCGCAAAGTGACCCGGATCGCGCTTTTAAACGGTATCCTGTCCCTGATTCTGAACGCCTTGTTCTGCCTGGTTCTGACACGCTGGACAAAACTTGGCGTCAGCAGCCTGTCGCTGGCCTACGCGTTGACCAGCACGGTCAGCGCCATCCTCCTTTACACCCTCTACGGCAAGCGCTTCCGCCGGGCCGCGCCCCGCAGGATCTGGCCGTTTATCGTCCGCTGCTGCCTCTGCACCGCTTTTTTGCTGGTAGCCGTCCTGCTTTTGGACAAACTGCCCTGGCAGCCGTCTGCCAAGTTCTGGCAGCTGGTCTGGTATGGCCTGCGCGCCCTGGCCGGCCTCGGCGCCTACCTGGCCGTTGCCTGGTATCTGCGCATGATCGAAGCCCGTTCGGCCCTGGAAAAGATCAAACAGGCGGCCGGCCGTTTCATCAGGCGAACCGATTGACTTTTTTTGGCGGCACATTAGCCTTGACGGAGACGACCGCGACAGCTATAATAAGCATAAAGGAACGATTGTTCTATTCTGGAGGTAACTATGGCACGATCAGATCGAGTATCAGGAAAATCCAGCCAGGATGTCAGCCAAAAAAGCGCATCCGACCGTGAGCGTGCACTGGACGCGGCGCTCAGCCAGATTGAAAAGCAGTTTGGCAAAGGCGCGGTCATGAAGATGGGGGAGCGGGCCCACATCCAGGTCGAGGTGATCCCGACCGGCGCCTTGTCGCTTGACCTGGCCCTCGGCGTCGGCGGCATACCGCGCGGCCGCATCGTGGAGATTTTCGGCCCTGAATCGTCAGGTAAGACCACGGTCGCCCTGCACATGATCGCCGAAGCCCAGCGGGCCGGCGGTACGGCGGCCTTTATCGACGCCGAGCATGCGCTCGACCCGCGCTATGCCGGCAAGCTGGGCGTCGACATCGACAACCTGATCGTGTCGCAGCCCGATACCGGCGAGCAGGCCCTGGAGATCACGGAAGCGCTCGTCCGCAGCGGCGCGGTCGACATCATCGTCATCGACTCGGTGGCTGCCCTGGTGCCGAAGGCTGAGATCGACGGGGAGATGGGCGACGCCCATGTTGGCCTCCAGGCTCGCCTGATGTCGCAGGCGCTGCGCAAACTGGCCGGCGTGGTCAGCAAGTCCAGCACCGTCGCCGTGTTCATCAACCAGCTGCGCGAGAAGGTCGGCATCATGTTCGGCAATCCGGAAACCACGCCCGGCGGCCGTGCGCTGAAATTCTATTCGTCGGTCCGGCTCGATGTGCGAAAAATCGAGACGCTGCGCAATGGCTCGGACATCGTCGGTTCGCGGACCCGCGTCAAGGTGGTCAAGAACAAGATCGCGCCGCCGTTCCGCGAAGCCGAATTCGACATCATCTACGGCGAAGGCATCTCTAAGGAAGGCTGCATCCTCGATATGGCGGTCGTCCAGGACATCGTCGACAAGAGCGGCGCCTGGTTCTCGTACAAGGGTCAGCGCATCGGTCAGGGGCGCGACAACGCCCGCTTGTTCCTGAAAGCCAACAGCGACATCCGCGCCGAGATCGAGCAGCAGGTGCGTGCCACGTTCGCACCCGAGCCGGTCACATCGGAAACAACGGAAACTGGAGAAAATGAAGAAGATATCCTCGGACTTGAAGGTTGAGGGGCTGAGCGATGAAGAACGGGCCTTGCGGCGTCGGCTGCAGGATGCCCGTTCTGAAGCCATCTCCTTTCTGGGGCTGGCCAAAAAACCGTCCGGCCGCGTGGCCCAGCGGCTGCGTGACGAAGGCTATGACGACGACATCGTCCGCGAGGTGGTGCGCGAGCTCGCCGATGAAGGCTACCTGGACGATCTGGCCATTGCCCGGCGCCAGGCGCGTCAGCGCCGCGGGCGCCAGGCCGAATCGCACTTTGCCCTGCGCCAGCGCCTGCTGCAGTCAGGGCTCGCCCATGATGCCGTCGATACGGCGCTCGATGAAACCCTGACCGACCGCGAACTGGCCCGCGATCTGCTCGACACGCGTTTCACGCCGGAACTCAAGCACCTGCGGGCCGCCGATACGCCGCCTGCTGAAAAACGCCGATTGTTCATGCGCATCGCCAGACTGCTCGGCAGCCGCGGATTCGACAGCGAGCTGATCGAGGAACTGCTCCGCCGCCATTGACAAGCAACCGCCCCTTCAGGCATGATGAACAGCAGGCATTGCCTGAATCCAGCATGCGGAAGGTGCGGTTGTTTGACTAGTATTTCTTCTAATCCCGATCCGGTTTCCCGGCAGTTCTATCTGCTTTCTCTTGGCTGCGCCAAAAACGCGGTCGATGCCGAATGCATGAGCCAGATTCTCAAAGACAGCGGCTGGACCGCGGTTTCAGCGCCCGAACGGGCCGATGTCCTGGTGATCAACACCTGCGGCTTTATCGCCAGCGCCAAGCAGGAATCGATTGAGGCCATCCTGCGCCTGGCAGAATACAAGCAGCCGTCCGGACGGGCACGCCGCCTTGTGGTGACAGGCTGCCTGTCCCAGCGCTACGCCGACGAGATCAACCGGTCGCTGCCCGAAGTGGACGCCGTTTTGGGAACGGCGGATTACGGCCAAATCGCCGGCTTGCTGGCGCGTCTCGACGCAGGCTGCGCCGACTGGATCAAGCCCGGTGCGCCCGGAAGCCTGGATCACTTGAATATCACACGAGCGGTCTCAACACCCGCAAACTATGCCTACATAAAAATAGCCGAGGGCTGTTCCAACCACTGCGCCTACTGTGCGATCCCCGGCATCCGCGGACCGTTTCGTTCCCGGCCCTTCGAAGATATCATCGCTGAGGCCCGGCGCCTGACGGCCAGCGGCCACGGGGAGCTGATCCTGATCGCTCAGGATACCGGTCGTTACGGGCTCGACCGCTATGGCATCCGGCGATTGCCCGAACTGGCCCGCGCCATCTGCCGCATTCCCGAACTGCGGCTGCTGCGCATCCTTTACACCTATTCCGACGGAGTCAGCGACGACCTGATCGAGGCGATGGCCGGGGAAGACAAGATCGCCCACTATCTCGACATGCCGATCCAGCACGGTTCCGACGCGGTGCTGGCCCGGATGAACCGTCATGACCGGGTCAAGGATATCCGCGCGGTGGTCGCCAGGCTGCGCCGGGCGATCCCGGACATCGTTTTGCGCACAACCGTGATGGTCGGATTTCCGGGGGAGACCGAGCAGGCGTTCAACGAGCTGCTGAAGCTGCTCGACGAACTCAGCTTCGATCGCCTGGGCTGCTTTGTCTATTCGCCTGAAGAGGGGACCGCCGCTTACACCATGCGGCCGCGCGTCCACCACCAGACCGCCAGGAGGCGCCAGCGTCAGGTGATGCAGCTGCAGCAGAAGATCGCCGCCCGGGCGTCCGCCGGCCGGATCGGGCAAGTGGTCGAGGTGGTGCTTGAATCTGTTGAAGATCGTGGTATATTTTACATAGGCCGCAGCTACGGCGAAGCGCCTGATGTTGATCCCGTCATCTATGTCGCCGCATCTGATGGGGATATCCGGTTGGGCCAGGTCTGTCGCGTCCGGCTGGTCGACGCCGATGCTTACGAGATGACAGGGGTGACGGTCGTGTGAATTTGCCCAACCGATTGACAGTCCTGCGGATCCTGCTGATTCCGCTGATCCTGATCTTCCTGCTGCCGATGCCCGACCGGCCGTTTTGGCTGGGTTGGAATGATTTCCTGCTTACGACCGGCCGCCTGATCGCCTTCGTGCTGTTCGGCTTGGCCTCGATCACCGATCTGGCCGACGGACACATCGCCCGCAAACGCAACCTGGTCACAACCCTGGGCAAGTTTCTCGATCCAATCGCCGACAAGATGCTGGTCGTCTCGGCCCTGATCGCCCTGGTCCAGCTGGGGCGCGTCCACGCGCTGGTCACGATTGTCGTGATCATCCGTGAGTTCATTATCACGGGTGTGCGTTTGATCGCTGCCGAGCACGGCAAAGTCATTCCGGCCGGCAACCTGGGCAAGGCCAAGACGGTGTCCCAGGTCATCGCCATCCTGGTTATCCTGATCGAACCCTTTATCCTCATGGTCACCGGAAGCTGGTTCAGAACCGTCGGCGACAGCATTCTTTTCATCTCCGTGCTCCTGACAGTCCTGAGCGGCCTGCAGTACCTGCTGGCCAACCGCTCCATGATCCGCGGCTGAGACAGCCCAACATTGCGGGAAATGAAGAAAGCGTGAATTTATTTCCCGATACTTGACAATTCCTTGATAATCAAATAAAACTATGATATGCTCAACGCCGCTGGGAAATAGAGAGCTCAGAAGGCCGATATACAGGAGGGTAATTGCATGTCAACCGATAGCATTTTTGAAAGTGTCCGCAACATTTTGGTCGATCAACTGGGTGTCGACGCCGACGCCGTTAGCATGGATTCCAATTTCATCGACGATCTTAACGCCGATTCGCTCGATATCGTCGAATTGGTCATGGCCATGGAACAGGAATTCGGCATATCGATCCCGGATGAAGAAGCCGAACGGATCAAAACGGTCGGGGACGCTGTGGACTTCATCAAGAACAATGCTTGATTCAAAGCCCCTCCGGGGGCTTTTTTTCTCACCGCCGGGCCGCGCCGCCGCCGCGTTGGGAAGCCAGGCGCTGTCCGATTCCCTCCTTGAGCGGCTTGAGCAGTCCATCGGGCACCGGTTTACAAACCGGCAGCTGCTGCTGGAAGCCCTGACGCACTCCACGTATGCGTACGAACACCGCGCTGAAAACATCAGGGACAACGAGCGGCTCGAATTTCTTGGAGACGCGGTCCTTGACCTGGCGGTCAGCGACGCGCTCTTTCGCCATACCCGGCGGCACGATGAGGGCACCATGACCAAAACTCGCGCCCTGGTGGTCCGGGAGACGACCCTGGCCTTGCTCGCCGATGAAATCAGTCTCGGCGACCTGCTGCTGCTGGGCCGGGGCGAAGAGGCGACCGGCGGGCGCGGCAAACCGTCCAACCTGTCCAACGCGGTCGAAGCGATATTCGGCGCGATCTACCTGGATGCCGGCTACGACGTGGCCCGATCCCGGATTCTTGACTTGCTCGACGAGCCGCTGCAACTGGCGCTGGCCGGTGATCTGGTGTATGATTACAAGAGCCGCCTGCTCGAACTGGTGCAGGCGACGCGGGGCAACAGCACCTTGCGTTTCCAGACCCTGGACGAATCCGGTCCCGTGCACGAACGCGTCTTTACCGCAGGAGTTCTGGTCGACGACCAGCTCATTTCCACCGGCACCGGCTGCAGCAAAAAAGAAGCGGAGCAGCAGGCCGCCCGGGATGCGCTCGACAAACTTGACTGCAATCGCGAGGGCTGTTCACCGAAACCGACAGATAACGCCGGGGGATAGAACATGCACCTGAAAGCTCTGGAAATACAAGGCTTTAAGTCTTTTCCGGAACGGACAACCATCACATTCCACGAGGGCGTAACGGCCATCATAGGACCCAACGGGAGCGGCAAATCCAATGTGACCGACGCCATCCGCTGGGTTCTTGGCGAGCAAAGCGTCAAGACGCTGCGCGGATCGCGCATGGAGGACGTCATCTTCACCGGCACCCAGTCGCGCCGGGCGATGAGCTTTGCCGAAGTCACCATGATCATCGACAACAGCGACAACCAGCTGCCGCTGGAGTATACCGAGGTCCAGATCACGCGCCGGCTCTACCGCTCCGGCGAAAGCGAGTACCTGCTCAACAAGACGGTCTGCCGCCTGCGCGACATTACCCGGCTGTTCATGGACACCGGACTGGGCCGCGACGGCTACTCGATCGTCGGCCAGGGGCGCGTCGACGAGATATTGAGCCACCGGTCGGAGGATCGGCGGCGCATTTTCGAGGAAGCATCGGGCATCGTCAAGTACAAAACTCGCAAGGAAGAGGCGGAGCGCAAGCTCGAGGGAACCGAGCAGAACCTGCTGCGCATCAACGACCTGATCCTGGAACTGGAAAGCCGCCTGGAGCCGTTGTCCGCCCAGGCCGAATCCGCGCAGCGCTTCCTTCAGCTCAGCGACGAGCTGAAACGGGGCGAGACGGCCCTGATCCTGGACAGCCTGGACCAGCAAAGCGAGAAGCTGCGCGAGGCCGAGCAGGAAAAGCAACTGGTCATCGACGACCTCGCCGACGCCAATCGGGCCCTGACCGAACTTCGCGAGGAAAACCAGCAGACCGCCCGCCGGCTGCACGACCTTGAGACCTCATCCGCCGAAAAACAAAACGAGCTGGGCTCACTCAGCCAGCAGATCACCCAGCTGCAGGGCGAACTGGCCTTGCATGACGCCAGGATCCGGCATCTGCGCGAGCAGGGCGAGACCGCCGCGCATGAGGAAGCCGAACTGACCGGCAGTCTGGAGGGCCTTTCCGCCGAGCTGGAAAGCCGGCGCGGCAGAGCGGCCAAGCTCGAGCAGCAGCAAACCGTTTACCGGAATCGTCTCAGCGATGCCGAAACGCGTATGCAGGACCTGATGGCGTCGCTTGACGCCGCCGAGAAACGGATCGAAAAGGACAAGGTCACACTCGACCAACTGCTCGAGTCCGCCTACAGCCAACGCGCCATGCTTGGGCAGACCCAAGGGCAGAAGAGCCTGGTCGAAGGCCGGCGCAAGGCGGTCCTGCTGGATCAGCAGGAAATCCTGAGCGACATCGACCGCTTGCAGCTGCTGCAGGAGGAGACCCAGGCGGAGCTGGACCGGCTGAACAACGAAACGGCGACCTTGCAGGAGACGAACCGGAACCAGTCCGCCCGTTTGGACGAGGTGCGCCGGGAAAGCAACGAGCTGTCGCGCAGCCTGGAGGAAAGCCGCCAGACGCTGCGCAACCAGGTCTACCGCCACAAGACGCTGCAAGATTTGGAACGCAGCCATGAAGGGTATGCCGAGGCCGTCAAGCGTCTGCTCGCCCAGGCCGACCAGGACCCGGAATTTGCCCGCGGCATCCGCGGCAGCGTCGGAAGCCTGCTGCGTTCCGACAGGCGTTATGAGCTGGCGATCGAGACCGCCCTGGGCGGTGCCGTTCAAAACATTGTGACAGATACAGAGGAGACCGCCTCGCGCCTGATCGCCACCCTGAAGCAGAACCGGGCCGGCCGGGCCACATTTTTGCCGCTCCAGGCGATCCAGGGCCGCCGGCTGGAAAACCATCTGCTGTCCCAGGTCAGCAAAATGCCGGGTTTTATCGGTTTGGGCGCTACACTGGTCGAGGCGGACGCGGATCTCGCGCCGGTCGTCGACTTCCTGCTCGGCCGGGTCGTGGTCGCGAACCAGTTGGACCAGGCTATCGACATGGCCCGGCGCATTCGTTATGCCTGCCGGATCGTGACCCTCGAAGGCGATGTCCTGAACCCAGGCGGTTCCATGACCGGCGGCTTCCAGCGCCGCCAGCAGGGCGGGCTTCTGGGCCGCCAGCGCGAAATCGACGAGCTGGAATCATCCAACCAGCGCATCGCCAGGCAGATCAAAGATGCCGAAAACCAGTTGCACGAGCGGGAAGGCCTGCTGCAGGAACTGGCCCGCAGCGTGCAGGAGTCCGATCGGCAGCTGCTTGATCTGTCGCACCTTCGCGTCCGTGAAGAAGCCCGCCTGGCTTCGCTTCATGACGAATCCGAAAAGGCCAGGGCCCGGCATCAGCTGCTCCAGGACGAGGCCGGCCAGCTGCAGGCCCAGTCCGAGCGCATCGAGGCCGACAGCCAGGCCACCGGCCAGCGCATCCGTCAGATGGAGACGGACATGGAGAGCATCCGGGAACGGATTGCCCGCCAGGAAGGCGACAGCCGCGCCGAACGCGAGCTGCGCGACGATTTGCGCGAGGAGATCACCCAGTGGCGCGTTTCGCTGCAGTCGGTCGAGGAATCGCTGCAGGCGGCCGCCGAACTGATCGCGCGCATCGAACAGGATCGGACCGGCCAGCAGAACCGGCTCGAGCGCCGCCGCCGCGAGCAGACAGAAGGCGAAGATGAGATCGAGCGGCTGATTTTGCAAAAAGCCGCATGCAGCCAAGAAATCGAGACCCTGCAGCGCAGCGGTTCGAACCTGGCCGACGAGGTTCGGGCGATCAGCGAGGAGAAGAGACGTCTCGAGGCGCAGCAAGAGGATTTCTACGACAGCCTGGAAAAGGCCACCGGCCGGATTTCGGCGCTGCAAGGCGAGATCAGCCGCATCGAGTCACGCAAGGAACGTATCGAAGGCCTGGTTGACGACGCCAAGAACCGGCTCTGGGAAGCCTACGAGCTGACCGCAGACCAGGCTGCGGCCTGGCGTCAGGCGGATCTAAACCGGGGCGAGCTGACCCGTCGCGTCAACAGCCTGAAAAATGAAATCAAAACGCTAGGTCCGGTCAACCTGGCCGCCATCGACGAATTTACCGCGGTTCGGGAACGCTGCACCTTCCTGGGCGGACAGCGTGACGACATCGAGCAGGCACGTCACCAGCTGACCCGGGTGATCGGCGAGCTGACGGAAGCGATGAAAGCGCAGTTTGTCAGCCATTTTTACCGCATCAACGAGAATTTCAGCCAGGTCTTCAGCGAGCTGTTCGGCGGCGGGACGGCCGAAGTCAATCTCGAGGACGAGCAGGACGTGCTGTCCTGCGGCATCGAGATCAAGGCCCAGCCGCCGGGCAAAAAGCTGCAGAACCTCCTGCTCCTGTCAGGCGGAGAACGCTGCCTGACGGCAATCGCGCTGCTGTTTGCCATCCTCAAGCTGCGCCCGACGCCTTTTTGCGTTCTGGACGAAGTTGAAGCCGCGCTCGACGACGCCAACGTGATGCGCTTTACGACCTATATCCGCCGGTACGCCCAGGCGTCGCAGTTCATCCTCGTCACCCACCGCAAGGGCACGATGGAAGCCGCTGACCGCCTCTACGGCGTCACCATGCAGGAACGGGGCATTTCCCGCATCCTGTCCATGCAGTTGACAGACTGACCTGGAGGAGGACACATTCAAATGGGCTTACTCGATACATTCCGCCGCGGGCTGAAAAAAACCCGCGACTTCGTGACTTCCGGCTTCAACCGGATCGCCGCCTCGATGGGGCATTTCGACGACGACATGCTGGACGAGCTGGAAATGCTGCTTGTTCAGGCCGATGTCGGCATGGCGGCCGCCGAGGACATCCTCGCGCGGCTGAAGGCGCGTATCAAGGCGGAGGGTGACAGCTCCCGTGCGGCGGTCATGACCGCGCTGCGCGCGATCTTGCGGGACATCCTGGGCGATCCGCGCCTGCTCCGGCCCCAGAAGGGCGCGCTGACCATCTTGCTGATGGTCGGTGTCAACGGAACCGGCAAGACGACGACAGCCGGCAAGCTCTGCCATCGCTTCGGCCAGGACGGCTTGAAGGTGATGCTGGCTGCTGCCGACACCTTCCGGGCCGCGGCGATCGAACAGCTAAGCCACTGGGGCGACCGGACCGGGACGCCGGTGGTCGCGCACCAGGTCGGCGCCGACCCGGCCGCGGTTGTCTTCGACGCGATCAGCGGCGCCCGGGCGCGCCGTGCCGATGTGCTGATCGTCGACACGGCCGGTCGGCTGCACAACAAGCAGAACCTGATGGACGAGCTGGGCAAGATCCGGCGCGTGATCGCCCGTGAAGCGCCGGACGCCGTTTGCGAAACCCTGCTGGTGATCGATGCCACCACCGGACAGAACGCGGTTCAACAGGCCAAGGTTTTTCGCGATGTGGCCGCCGTCACCGGCTTGGCGATCACCAAGTTGGACGGAAACGCCAAGGGAGGCGTCGCCATCGCGGTCGCCCACCAGACCCGAACCCCCCTGGTGCTGGCCGGACTGGGCGAAGGTCTCGATGATTTGACCGACTTTGATCCGGACGCCTTTGTCGACGCCCTGCTGCCCGCGGACAGCTGACCGCATCCTCCAGTCTGTCAAGCTAATATACTTGACAGGATGAGCCGCCGTCTGTTATGATGGGCGGCATGAACGATTTGACCGAACTGGAACGCATCAGGATCGACACGGGGCTGCTGCTGGATTTTTACGGGCAGCTGCTTTCTGACCGCGCCCGCGACATCCTGGAACGCTATTACCTGGACGATTACTCGCTGGCCGAGATTGCCGAACAGCTCGGCATCAGCCGCCAAGCGGTCCACGACCGGCTGCACCAGGGCTTGGAAAGCCTGAACCAGTATGAGGCGAAGCTCAATCTGCTCGAGCGTTTCCGCCAGCAGCGCGATGGTCTCGAGACGGCGCTGCGTGCACTCGATGACGGACAGACCGGGCAGGCACGGGGAATCATAGTCCATTTACTAGAACTGCTTTAGGAGGCGATCATGGCTGTATTAGACGGACTGACCGGAAAACTGTCGGCAATCGTCGGCCGCATGCGCGGCAAGACTCGGATCAGCGAACAGGACCTCAGCACGATGATGCGCGAGATCCGCCTGGCGCTGCTCGAAGCCGACGTGCATTTGCAGGTTGTCAAGGACCTGGTTGCCGAAATATCCGAGAAAGCCAAAGGCAGCGCCGTCATGAGCTCGCTGACACCCGGCCAGCAGATCGTCAAGATCGTGCACGAGTCCCTGGTCGATATTCTGGGTGACAAGGTAAGCCGGCTGGCGGTCTCGCCGACCGGTTTCACGGTGATCATGCTCTACGGCCTGCAGGGCGCCGGCAAGACGACAACCGCCGCCAAGCTGGCCCTGATGCTGAAGAAAAAAGGGAAGAAGCCCCTTTTGACATCGGTCGACGTCCACCGGCCGGCTGCGGCCCGCCAGTTGGACATCCTGGCTCGTCAGATCAACGTGCCCTGCTTTATCCAGCCTGATCAGACCGACGCCGTGACCATCGCCGAAGCGGCAGTGGCCCGGGCCCGTTACCTGCTTTGCGACACCCTGATCGTTGACACGGCCGGCCGCATGGCGATCGACCGCGCCATGATGGTCGAGCTCAAGGCGATCGCCCGCGCCGTCCAGCCGACGGAAAAGCTCCTGATCGTCGACGCCATGATCGGGCAGGAAGCGGTCGGCATCGCCGCCAGCTTCGAGCAGGAGATCGGCCTGGACGGGTTTATCGTGACCAAGCTCGACGGCGACGCCCGAGGCGGCGCCGCCCTCTCGATCCGGCGCATGACCGGCAAGCCGATCAAGCTGATCTGCGTCGGTGAGAAGGTCGAGGACATCGAGGAATTCCACCCGGAACGGCTGGCCTCGCGCATCCTGGGCATGGGCGACGTGCTTTCCCTGATCGAGAAGGCGTCGGCCACCATGGACGAGAAAAAGGCCGCCGACGCCGCCGAGCGCATGCTCAAGAACCAGTTCACACTCGAAGACATGCTGTCCCAGCTGACCGAGGTCCGCAAGATGGGCTCGATCCAGGATCTTCTGGGCATGATCCCCGGTGCGGGCCGGCAGCTGGCCAACGCGCAGGTCGACGAAAAGGCCCTGGACCGCCAGGTCGCCATCCTGCGCTCGATGACCATCCGGGAGCGGCGCAACCCCAACCTGCTCAACGCCAGCCGGCGCAAGCGCATCGCGGCCGGTTCCGGAACGACGGTGCAGGATGTCAACCGGGTGGTGCGTCAGTTCGAGGACATGCAGCGCATGATGAAGCAGTTCGGCAACATGGGCCGGGGCAAAGGCAAGGGCCGCGTGCGGATGCCCGGATTCGGACCCGGGGGCTTTCCCTTTTAGCCCGCACAAAGAGTACATGACGGGACACGTCCCGCGTGGATAGGTAACATATCAAACATTGGAGGAACAACACCATGGCAGTAAAAATCAGACTCAAGAGAATGGGAGCCAAGAAGGCGCCCACCTATCGTATCGTCGTCGCTGACGGCCGCTTCCCGCGTGACGGCCGCTTCATCGAGGAGATCGGCACCTACAACCCGCAGTCGGAACCGTCTGACTTCAAGGTGGATGTCGAAGCGGCCCGCAAGTGGATCGCCAACGGCGCCCAGCCGACCGACACGGTGCGCGCGCTGCTCAAGAAAGCCGGAGCGATCGAATGAGCCGGGATGACCAGGCGATGAAGGAGCTCTTGCTGACCATCGTCAAGCCCCTGGTCGGCAACCCCCAGGCCATCGTCATCAACCAAATCAACCAAGGCCACGCCGTCGTCCTTGAGCTGCATGTCGACCCGTCTGACATGGGCAAGGTGATCGGCAAGCAGGGGCGCAGAGCCCAGGCGATCCGCTCGATCATGAAAGCGCGCGCCACGTTGCAGGGCAAGCGCGTCATCGTCGACATCGTCGGATGAAAACTGATCTGCGCCAGCACCTGATCGTGGGCCGGATCTTGTCTGCGCACGGGATCAGCGGCGCTGTGCGCGTCCAGTCCCTGACCGACGACCCGGCCCGCTTCGCCTCGCTCAAGACCTGCTGGCTGCTCGACGAACAGGAGAAGCCGGTCCGGCTGCTGCGCGTCCTTTCGGCCCGCACGCAAAATGCCGGCCAGGTTCTGCTCCAGATCGAAGGCGTGACAGACCGCGATATGGCGCTGGCGCTGCGTGGCCGCCTGCTGGCGGTCGCGCGTGCCGACGCCGTCAAGCTGCCGGCCGATCACTGGTTTGTCTGCGACCTGATCGGCTGCGACGTCTTTGACGAGAAAGAGGGGGCACTCGGGGTCGTGCACGAGGTTTTGCAGCATACGGCCCAGGATGTGTTCGTCATCCGCAAGGCCGGTCAGCCGGACCTCCTGTTTCCGGCCATCAAATCGATCCTGCGGCACGTCGACCTGACCTCACGGCGGATCGAGGTTTGCCTGCCGGACGGCCTTTTCGACTTATACCGGAAAGAGAAGCCGTGATATGCGCCTGATCGTCCTGACATTGTTTCCGGACCTGATCGAGCAGGTGATCAACGAGAGCATCACCGGCCGGGCCCGCGCGGCCGGCCTGTTCAGCCTGAAGACGATCCAGATCCGCGACTTTGCCGTCAATCGCTACGGCAAGGTCGACGACGCGTGCTATGGCGGCGGTACGGGGATGCTGATGATGGCTGAGCCGGTCTACCAGGCTTGGCTGGCAGCCCGGGCTGAAACGCCGGACCTGCCGGTCCGCACGATCCACCTGTCGCCGCGCGGCAAGCTGTTCAGCCAGGACATGGCACGGGAACTGGCCGCATCCGAGCGGCCGCTGGTTCTGCTGTGCGGCCATTACGAGGGCATCGACCAACGTGTGCTCGACGAAATTGTCGACGACGAGCTTTCGATCGGCGACTACGTGCTGACGGGCGGGGAACTGGCGGCCTGCGTCGTGATCGACGCTCTGCTGCGCCTGGTGCCCGGCGTGCTGCCGGCCGAGGAGGCCTATACCCGCGAGTCGCACATGGACGGCCTGCTCGAATACCCCCAGTACACGCGCCCCGCCGTTTGGCACGACCGAAAAGTACCTGACGTCCTCATGTCAGGACATCAGGCTAAGATCGAACGCTGGCAATCCAGCCAGGCCGCCCTGGAAACATTGCGGCGGCGGCCGGACCTGGCCCGGAAAAGACCGTTGGACGAGGCGGAATGGCCGATATGCTCGCACTTCGCCGCGAGGAGCAAAGTGGGCTCAAAAAGCCCTGAAAAAAGCCTTGCCACGCTCTAAACGGTCTGATATAATCAACTGGCTTATTACGGATGGTCCGCTGCCGGTTGCGTGCATGAACATCCATGTCGAAGGGAGGAACGCAATATGAACTTGATCCAGGCTATTGAAAGCGAACAGCTCAAGAATGCCTACCCCGACGTGTCGATCGGCGACTATGTCAAGGTGCACCTCAAGATCAAGGAAGGGAACCGCGAGCGGATCCAGGTTTTCGAAGGCACCGTCATCGCCCGTAAAGGCGGCGGTTTGTCTGAGACCCTGACCGTCCGGCGCTTGTCCTACGGCGTCGGCGTTGAACGGATTTTACCGATTCATTCACCCAAAATTGAAAGAATCGAAATCGTTCGCAAAGGCCGTGTCCGTCGGGCCAAGCTCTATTACCTGCGCGACCGCGTGGGCAAAGCAGCCAAGGTCCGCGAAAAACTCGCCAACAAATCACGCTAAATGTCAAGGGACCTGCAAGGGTCCCTTTTCACAAGCTGCTGGAAAGGAGTCCGGTATGGCAACCAGTTGGTTTCCGGGCCACATGGCCCGGACCCTGCGCGAAATCAAGGAGATGCTGAAACAAGTGGACCTGGTGATCGAGACCTGCGACGCCCGGATTCCCTCGGCCAGCCGCAATCCCGAGCTGCTCCGCCTGATCCGGGGCAAGCCTTGCCTTCTGGTTCTGAACAAGGAAGACCTGGCCGATCCGGCCGTCACCCGGCTGTGGCTCGAGCATTTCAAATCCCAGGGCTTCGAGGCGTTGCCTTGCAACAGCATCCGGCGCAGCAGTCTCAAGCAGGTCGTCCTGTCCGCGCGCCGCCTGACCCAGGAAAAAACAGAGCGCGCCTTGGCTAAGGGACGCATTTTTCGACCGATCCGCATCCTGGTGGCCGGCATTCCCAATACCGGTAAATCGACCCTGATCAACGCGCTCAGCGCGCGCAAAGCCGCTCCGACCGCGGACAAGCCGGGGGTCACCCGCCAGCTGAGCTGGATCAAGGCCGGACCGCTGGAGCTGCTCGACTCGCCCGGCGTGCTTTGGCCCCGTATCGACAGCCAGGTCCGACAGCGCCACCTGGCCGCGACCGGCGCGATCAAGGACAACCTGCTGTCGTCTGAAGACATCGCCCGCCAGACCTTGGACGAACTGTGCCAGCTTTATCCGGACCTGATCCGCCAACGTTACCTGATCGATCCGCAGGAGGACCGGTTGGACCGGCTCGAACAGGCGGCGCGCAACCGCGGCTGCCTGATGAGCGGCGGACGCGCGGACATCGACCGGTTCGCCGCGGTATTCCTGGACGAGCTGCGCGGCGGACGAATCGGCCGGATCAGCCTGGAACGGCCGCAGGTGACCTGATGAACGCCCGAGAGGAAAAGCTGCGCGCACGCTACGAGCGGATGCTGCTGCACGAGCGCCAGGCCTGGATGGCGGGCTATGTCTGCCTGGCCGGTCTGGATGAGGCAGGCCGCGGGCCTCTGGCGGGACCGGTCGCCGCAGCGGCCTGCATCCTCGATCCTGATCGCCCGATTTACGGCCTGAACGATTCGAAAAAGCTGTCGCCCGCCGCGCGCGACGCACTCTATGACCAGATCACGGACCAGGCGCTTGGCTGGTCGGTCAGCCTGGTTGATGCCGCCACCATCGACCGGATCAACATTCTCGAAGCAACCTGCCAGGCGATGCGTCAATCGGTCGCCTCCCTGAATCGACAGCCCGATCTGCTGCTGGTGGATGCCGTCAAGCTCGGCGGCGTGCCCATGGCGGTGCGCCCGATCGTGCGCGGCGACGCCGAGTCGGTTTCGATCGCCGCGGCCTCGATCCTGGCCAAGGTGACGCGGGATCGCCTGATGCTCGAATACGACCGCCAGTACCCGGTCTATGGCTTTGCCGGACATAAGGGTTACGGCACCAGGGCCCATTATGACGCGCTGCTGCGACACGGGCCATGCCCCCTGCACCGGCTAACCTTCCTGAAAACCCTGGAAGCGCATCGCACACCGGACTCATCTCGTGCATAAAAGACGATATCTTCTTGCAGTTCTAGAATGAATATAATTGGTCATAACCGCTCGCAATAAAGACGGATCCCGTTATTTAGCTCTGAAAAGGGACTTGTCCCGCCTGATACGCTAGTTTATAATGGCGGTATATTTATCTTTACAGGTGTTTATTTGCAAGGGGGAACACAAATGCTTTCATATCAGGACTGGTCTCAAGCCATGTTGAAAGATGAGGCACAGCAGCTGGAAGAACAGCTGTCGGCCTGGATGCAGCGCGGCTTGAAACTGAATATGACCCGCGGCAAGCCTTGTGCCGAACAATTGGACTTGTCCAATGGACTGACCACGTGCCTGGATGAGCGCGACTACCGTTCAGAAGACAAGACCGACTGCCGCAACTACGGTGGTCTTGACGGCCTGCCCGAAGCGCGGCGCCTGTTTGCCGACCTGCTGGAGATCCAACCCGAGCGCGTCATGGTGCTGGGCAACTCCAGTCTCAACCTGATGTACGACATGGTCGTGCGCTGCATGCTGTTCGCCCCGCCCGGCGCCGAGCGGCCCTGGGGACGGGAAGAGAAGGTGCGCTTCATCTGCCCGGTTCCCGGCTATGACCGCCATTTCACAGTCTGCCAGGCGCTGGGCATCGAGATGATCCCGGTGCCGATGACCCGCCAGGGTCCCGATATGGACCAGGTCGAGGCCTTGGCCGCCGCCGACCCGACGATCCGGGGCATGTGGGCCGTGCCGGTCTACTCCAACCCGGACGGGATCACTTACAGCCCTGAGACTTGCCGCCGCCTGGCCGCCATGAAGACGGCCGCGCCCGATTTCCGCATTTTCTGGGACAACGCCTACTGTGTCCACCACCTTGATCCGGACAGGCCGGAAACGGTCCTGGAGATCCTGGCACTGTGCGCCGAACACGGTCATGCGGATCGCGTCTTCGTCTTCGCGTCAACCTCCAAGATCACCTGGTCCGGCGCCGGCATCGCCTGCCTGGCGGCCAGCGAAGCCAACCTGGCCTTTGTCCGGCGCCAGATGACCGCCCAGACGATCGGGCCGGACAAGATGAGCCAGCTGCGCCATGTCCGCTTTCTCAAGGACAAGAACGGTGTTTTAGCCCTGATGCGCCGTCACGCAGCCATCCTGGCGCCGAAGTTCGACCTGGTCGACCGCTATCTTACCCGCGAGCTGGCCGGCCGCGGCGTCTGCCGCTACCATAAGCCCGGCGGCGGTTACTTCTATAGCCTCTACCTGCTGCCGGGGACGGCTGCGGAAACCGTCCGCCTGGCAAAAGCGTGCGGCGTCGAGCTGACGCCCGCCGGCAGCACCTGGCCGGGCGGCCGCGATCCCGAAGACAGCAACATCCGCCTGGCGCCATCGTTTCCGCCCATGTCCGAACTGGAAATGGCCCTGGAGGTGCTTTGCCTGTGCATCCGGCTGGCCGGTGTCAAACGGCTCCTCGCGACAGATTCGTGATACAATAGTCGCGATAGGAGGATCCAACGATGCACGACCGATATGAGAACCCGCTCTGCAGCCGCTATGCCAGCGAGGCAATGCAGGAGCTTTTTTCACCTGACCGCAAATTCAAAACCTGGCGCCAGCTCTGGATCGCTCTGGCTGAAACCGAGCGTGAGTTGGGTCTTCCGATCAGCGCCGAACAGATCGACGAGCTGAAAGCGCACGCGGAAACGATCAACTACGAGGATGCCGAGCGTCACGAGGCCCGGGTCCGGCACGATGTCATGGCCCATGTCCACGCCTACGGCGACCAATGCCCCGCAGCCAGGGGCATCATCCATCTCGGGGCAACCTCCTGTTATGTCGGCGACAACACCGACCTGATCCTGATGGCCGAAGGCCTGAAGCTCTTGCGCAGCCGCATCCTGGCCGTCATCCGCAGCCTGGCTGCCTTCGCAGCGCGCACGCGCGACCTGCCGACACTGGGCTACACCCATTTCCAGCCGGCTCAGCCGGTGACCGTCGGCAAACGCGCCACGCTCTGGATCCAGGACCTGATGCTGGACCTGGATGACCTGGACCATGTCTTGGGCTCGTTCCGCCTGCTGGGCAGCAAGGGCACGACCGGCACGCAAGCCAGCTTCCTTAGCTTGTTTGGCGGCGACCATGAGAAAGTCAAAGAACTGGACCGCCGGGTGGCGGCCCGGATGGGCTTTGCCGCTGTCTTTCCGGTGACCGGACAGACTTACCCGCGCAAGATGGACAGCCGCGTGCTGGGCGTGTTGTCCGGGATCGCCCAGAGCGCGCACAAGTTCAGCAACGACCTGCGCTTGCTCCAACACCTCAAGGAGATCGAAGAACCGTTCGGCAAGGATCAGATCGGCTCTTCAGCAATGGCCTACAAGCGCAACCCGATGCGCAGCGAGCGCTTGGCATCCTTGGCCCGCCACGTGATCGGCAACAGCCTCAACCCCGCGATCACGGCCGCTGGCCAGTGGTTCGAGCGTACCCTGGACGACAGCGCCATTCGTCGTCTGAGCGTGCCCGAGGCTTTCCTCGCCGCCGATGCCGTTTTGAACCTGTATCTCAACGTGATGGAAGCGCCGCGCGTGTATCCCAAGGTGATTGAAAAGCGTCTCTGGAGCGAGCTGCCCTTCATGGCCTCAGAAAATATTTTGATGGCCTGCGTTCAACTCGGGGGCGACCGGCAGACCCTGCACGAGGTGATCCGTCGTCACGCCCAGGAGGCAGGACGCCGCGTGAAAGAGGAAGGGGCCGAGAACGACCTGCTTGAACGGCTGGCCGCCGATCCCGCCATCAGCATGACGCGCGATGAAATGGAAGCGGCGCTGGATGTGCGCCGTTTCGTCGGGCGCGCCCCCGCCCAGGTGGTTGAATTTATTGCCGGCGAAGTGGAGCCCTTCCTGAAGCGGCATGGTTCCGCTGATGCCGTTATCTCGGATGTGCGCGTATAACCCCCCAAACGGCAGTTGTATTCTGGAGCGGTTTTCAAACCACAGGACTTAAAGGACATAAACGACCAAAAGGACAGTAAAACGTTCCCCCGCCTGGTGCGTCCTTTACGTCATTCAAGGCCCTTCTTTTGTGAGATTTTTCCGGCGTTAACAGCCGTTTTTTGGACAGACGAGAATGGCTCTATGTCCGGGCTACGTCCGTGTTCCTGAACCCTATGCCCTAATCCCGTGATTTCTCCGCTTTCAGGCGTGGCCGCCTCCCAGTTTTTTGTACGCCTCCTGAAGCAGTGTTTCCGTCATGTCCCAGCCGATGCAGGGATCGGTGATGCTGCGTCCGTAGACCAGACTGCCGATGTCCGCGCCCACCTTTTGATTTCCCTCTTCCAGGTTGCTTTCAAGCATGACCCCGACAATGGAAGTATTCCCTTCCATCCTCTGCTGCATCACGTCACGGAGCACATGAGCCTGCAGGCGGGCGCGCTTGCCGCAGTTGGCATGGCTGCAATCCACGATGACGCGCGGTTCGAGTCCTGCCGCGCGCATCTGTTCCTCCACCGCGATGATGCTGACGGGGTCGTAATTGGGGCCGGAGCGGCCGCCGCGCAGGATGACGTGTCCCAGGCGATTTCCCCGCGTGCTTACCACGCTGGTGCGCCCGTCATCGTCAGTGCCCAAAAAATGATGAGGCCTTGCTGATGAAATGACCGCGTCGATGGCCGGCTGCAGGTAGCCGTCCGTATTGTTTTTGAACCCGACCGGCATGGACAGGCCGCTGGCCATCTCGCGATGGGTCTGGGATTCGGAGGTGCGCGCGCCGATGGATACCCAGGAAAGCAGGTCGGCCGTATACTGGGGAATGATGGGATCCAGCACTTCACTGGCCGCGGGCACGCCCATCTCCGCCAGGCGCAGCAGAAGGGTGCGCGCTTTCTGCAACCCTTTTTCAATGTTGTAACTGCCGTTCATGTCCGGGTCGTTGATGAGGCCTTTCCATCCGACCGTGGTTCTGGGTTTCTCGAAATACACGCGCATGGCGATGAACATCCGCTCCCGGAATTCCTCGCGAAGCCCGTTCAGGCGGTGCGCGTAGTCCAGTGCGGCCTTCGTGTCGTGGATGGAACAGGGGCCGGTGATGACGAGCAGGCGCGGGTCACGTTTTTCGAGTATGGCCCCGATCACCTCTCGGGCGTTGGCGACATTTTCAGTGCACCGCTCGTCGGCCGGCAGTTCTCCCCGCAAGTGACGGGGGGGCGGCAGGGGTGTGAATGATAGTACATTTAAATTGTCAACGGCACGTTTCATGTGCGGAATATCCTCATGGGCGGCGGTAGTTTAGAGCAGGGGGAAGAGCACTGTGTTCAAAAAAGATGACAAAGGACTATAATCTGCTCAAAGACACCCTCATGGCGTTGATAGTACATCATCATGCCTGTGAGAGCAAAATCAACGGCTCCGGATTCGGTTTGGGCCGCCTTTCCGGGAGGGAGGAAACCGGGAGTTTCTTTTTCCCGGCCTCAAGTCTTTCACGGGCTTTGTTCAGGTTGCGTTGTGCTTCAGCAAGATGGGGCATAATTTCCAGGGCTTCTTTAAAGTACGCGACCGCATGCGTGTGGAGTCCATAGCGCGCGCAGAGTACCCCGACATTATTCAACATTACAGGGTCGCGCCCGTAGGCCTGCAGCGCGGCCTCCATCCGTACCAACGCGTCCGAATGCAAACGCTCCCTGTTTCCTTCCCCCTGTCCTGCCTGTATGAGAATCTCATGGGCCCTGGTCATCTCAAGTTCGTACAGGATGGTGTCGGCGGTATAATCTCCCCGGGTGTTTTCCATTATTGGAGCGTGCCAGCAATAGAGCGACCAATAGTCATACGTTGAGGGAGATTCGTCAGGGCGGAGCACGCGAAAGGTCAGGCCTGCGGGAACCAGCCGAACCGGTTTCTCCGTGGGCAGCGTCATGGGGCTGGACAGGTATACAGGGCGATCAGTTGTATCCACCAGCCAGGCAATGAGTTCGGGATCATACCGGCGGGGCGGGAAAGGACCGGTCTTGGCGCGCAGCGCCCCCTCGGCGGGGGTCCCCAGCAGGCGCGAGCGCAGGGTCCCGGTGCGCCCGGCGACCGCCAGCGCCTCCACGAAGGCGGGGTGGTCGGCCTCGGCGGCGAGCACGTCGCCGAGGGCGCGGCAGGTCAGGCGGTTGGCGGTGTCGAGCCCCGAGCCGTCCACCAGCACGACCCCCGTGAGGTCC
>ENA-UOUL01001504-UOUL01001504.1-bioreactor-metagenome-genome-assembly--contig:-NODE-1504-length-31963-cov-7.092047_pt1 | contig 31963 bp, 11 predicted proteins | sample MGYA00249838_ERZ747220 | MGnify/ENA primary metagenome ERZ747220 (study PRJEB28778, sample SAMN05720191) | bioreactor metagenome | isolation source: Anaerobic biogas reactor | place: USA:Washington... | reverse complement strand
CCGGCCCTGAAGCGAGCCGATATCGGCGTGGCCATGGGCATCACCGGCACCGACGTCAGCAAGGAAGCCTCCGACATGGTGCTGCTGGACGACAACTTTGCCACCATCGTCAACGCCGTCGAGGAGGGCCGCACGATCTATGAGAACATCCGCAAGTTCATCAAGTACACCGTCTCTAGCAACATCGGCGAGGTGCTGCTCATGCTGGTGGCCCCGCTGATCGGGCTGCCGATGCCGCTCACCGCGCTGCAGATCCTCTGGATCAACCTGGTGACGGACGGGGCGCCCGGCCTTGCCCTGGGCGTCGAGCCGGCCGCGCCGGACACCATGACGCGCCCCCCGCACCCGCCCACCGAGAGCGTGCTGGCCCGGGGGCTGGGGATCGAGATGCTCTGGGTGGGCCCTCTGGTGGCCCTGGTCGCCCTGCTCCCCGAGTTTTTGGGTTTCGCCACAGCGATGCACCTGGAGACCCCGGTCTGGCAGACCATGGTCTTTACCACCGTCTGCCTCACCGAGATGGGCCGGGCGCTCTCGGCGCGCTCGGACAAGCTGCTGCTGGTCCAGTTGGGGCTCCTGACGAACCCGCTGTTGGTGGGAGCGGTCGTACTGACCTTTGTGCTGCAACTATTGGTCATCTATGTGCCCGCCCTGCAGCGGGCGCTCGGCACGCAGGCGCTCACGCCACAGCAGTTCGCCCTCAGCCTGGCGCTGAGCACCATCGTCTTTTTCGCCGTGGAGACCAGCAAATGGGTCCGGCAGCGCCTGGCCAGCCGCCGGAACCGCGCCGCGTTCGGGGGGGATTGAGGCGAGCGGCGGCTAATGCCGCCCCGTCAGCGGGACAAAGACGACGCCGCCCATGTCCTCGCGGCGCACCTCATGCCCCGCCTTGGTGATCCGCCAGAGGGTTTGATGGCCGCCCGCCGGGCCGACGGGGATGACCATCCGTCCGCCATCGCGGAGCTGCCGCACCAGCGGCGGCGGGATGTGGTCCGGCGCGGCGGTGACAATGATCGCGTCGTAGGGGGCATGTTCCTCCCAGCCGAGATAGCCGTCGCCTTGGCGAGCCTGGATCCGCGCGTACCCCAATCGCCGCAGCCGTTCCTGCGCGGCGGCGGCCAGCGCGGGGATGATCTCGACGGTATAGACCTCGTCGGTCAGCTCGGCCAGGATGGCGGCCTGATAGCCGGAGCCGGTGCCGATCTCGAGCACCTTGTCCCCGCGTCTGAGCCGCAGCAGCTCGGTCATCAGGGCCACGATATAGGGCTGCGAGATGGTTTGGCCATAGCCGATAGGCAGGGGGCGATCGGCATAGGCCTCCTCCAGGACCTCGGCCGGGACGAATTCGTGGCGGGGAACCTTGGCCATGGCCGCCAGCACGTCCTCATCCCGGATATCTCGCCCGCGCAGGTGCCGCTCGATCATCTGCTTCCTCCCTGCCCCCGGTTCGGCAACCTCCCTGCTGACATTGTACCACGGCGCGTGCTGCGCGCCAGTCGGCCCTACCCCCGGCCCGTATTGCCATCATGGGCCACATGTGATATAATGACAGCGCTGACATGATAGCGCTACCATGCCAGGGATTCCTCAACGCGCAGGAGGCGCCGTGGCAGACCAGGCCGAAAGAAGCAGGCCGACCCTCAGGGACGTGGCGGACCGGGCGGGCGTTTCCCCCATCACCGTCTCCCGCGCCATCCGCGGGTCGGCGCCCGTCCACGAGGAGACCAAGCGCCGTATCGACCAGGCGGTCGCCGAGTTGGGCTATGTCCCGAACGAGGCGGCTCGCCAGTTGGTGCGCGGTCGGGCCAACGACCGCGTCGGCATCATGCTCCACAATACCGCCCATTACCTTTGGTCTCGCGTTTCCTTCGCCATGCAGGCCGACCTGGTGCGGCTGGGCTATGCATCCCTGTTGGTGGGCACGGAAGAGAGCCAGGTCAAGGAGGCGCAGCAGTTGGCGCACCTGGTGGGACGAGGGGTCTGCGGCATCATCGCCTCTCCCTGCGGCCTGGATAGCCCCCTCCCCGCCCAAGTGCGCGGGCACGCCCTGCCCCTAGTCTTGCTCAACAGCGGCCCTGACGCGCTCCACGACACGGTGGCGGTGGACGAGGCCGGGGGCACCTATCAGTTAACCCGGCACTTGCTCGACCAGGGCCACCGGCGGATCGCCCTGGTCTATCGGGCGCCGACGGACTATACCGCCGTGGAACGGCACGCCGGCTTTGCCGCCGCCCTGCGAGAGGCCGGGCTGCCCGTGGATCGCCAGTTGATCTGGGAAGGTCCCAGCGGCAACGCCGAGGCGGCCATCGCGGCGCTGCTCGAGCTGGCCGAGCCGCCCACAGCCATCGTCGCCGCCGCCTCATGGGCCGCTTTCGGCGTGCTTTACGCCCTGGCGCGCCGTCAGATCATGGTGCCGGACGAGATCGAGGTGGCGGTCTTTGGCGAGATGCCCACCTTTGGCAGCCTCTTGACCCATCTTTCCTACGAGCCGGTGGAGGCGCTGGCCGCGCGCGCCGTCGAGATGCTGGTGGACCGGATCAGCGGCTACGAAGGCCCGCCGCGCCGCTACGTTCAGTCGGTGCGGGTAATTGAGCGAGAATAGCTTACATCAGAAAGGAAGGACCATGCCCAACGAGTTCGGTTTCGACCCCGTCGCCGTGACCAAGGGGCCCAAGCACCACTTTTTCGGCTACTATGGCATCTGCCCCTGGGACATCACGGGGCGGTACATGCTCTGCCTGGAATCGACCTTCCACGAGCGGCCTCCGACGGCCCAGGACAAGGCGGTGGTGGGGTTGGTGGAGACGGCCACGGGCCGGTTCGAGCCGCTGGCCGAGACTTACGCCTGGAACCTACAACAGGGCACCATGCTGCATTGGCTCCCCACCGCCCCCGACCGGCAGATCGTTTTTAACGACCGTCAGGGCGACCGCTTCGTCTCGGTGGTGCTGGATATCCACACGGGCAAGCGACGCGTGCTGCCGCGCCCGGTCAGCGGCCTGAGCCACGACGGCCGTTGGGCGGTCAGCCTGAACTATGCGCGGCTGGCCTCGCTGCGCCCGGTGGTGGGCTATGCCGGGCTGCCCGACCTCTTTGCCGACAAGCTGCACCCGGCGGAGGACGGCATCTACCTCATGGACCTGGAAACGGGCGACGCCCAGATGCTCGTCTCTTACCAGGAAGGCTACGAGTACCTGCGCCACATCCCCGAGGTGGAGGACCACAAGATCTGGTACAACCACACCATCTTTAACCGAGACGACAGCCGCTTGAGCTTTGTGATTCGTTGGAACGAGCCGGGGATCGAGATCAAGCGCACGATTTTCGTGAGCTGCTCCGCCAAGGGCGGCGACCTGCGCACCATCAGCGAGCTGGGCGCCTCCCACTTTGACTGGCGGAGCCGCAACGAGCTATTCGGCTGGTACACCACGCCCGAGGGCCCCGGCTATTACCTCTATAACGACGACACGCGCGAACACCGCCGCATCGGCAAGGAGTATCTCACCCGCGATGGGCATTGCAGCTTTACCCGGGATGGCCGCTGGGTGCTCACCGACACCGGCCCCGACGAGCAGCGCCTGCAGACGCTCAAGCTCTGGAACTGGGCCGAGGAGCGGCAAGTGATCCTGGGCAAGTTCTATTCGGCGCCGCAGTTCAAGGGCCAGGTTCGCTGCGACATGCACCCGCGCTGGAACCGGGACGACACGATGGTGGCTTTCGATTCGGTCCACGAGGGGGCGCGTCAGGTTTACGTGGTGGACGTATCCAAGGTGGTAAACGGGTAGCGAGCCTTTCGCACCCGCCAGAAGGTTGAGGAAAGGGGAAAAATGGCAGCGAGAATGGATCGTCGAGGATTTCTAAGGGCTACCGTGGTGACCGCGGTGGGCCTGGCAGCGGCAAGCTGCGCGCAACCCACGCCTCAGGTCATCGAAAAACAAGTGCCGGTGGAAAAGGTCGTCAAAGAGACGGTGGTGGTGCAAAAAGAGGTCGCCGTCGAAAAAGTGGTCACGGCCACGCCGGTCCCGGTCAAGTTCCGCGAGGCGCCCATGGTCGCGGGGCTGGTCCAGTCGGGCGCGCTGCCGCCAGTGGACGAGCGGCTGCCCGAGGAGCCGTTGGTGATCACGCCCTGGGAAGAGATCGGGCAGTACGGCGGGACCTGGCACCACCTGGCCACGGGCGCCAGCGACACCCAGATGCAGGCCAAGATGACCTACGAGTGGCTGGTGCGCTACGACAAGGACGGCGCGGCCATGATCCCCAACGTCGTCAAGAGCTGGGAGATCTCGCCGGACGGCACGCAGTACACCTTTAGCCTGCGCAAGGGCATGAAGTGGTCGGACGGCGAGCCCTATACCGCCGACGACATCGTCTTTCGCTACGAGGACGAGTGGCTGGTGAAAGAGCTCTCCAGCGTCCCCAGCACCTACAAGGCGGGCGGGCAGCCCATCGTCATCGAAAAGGTCGATGACTCGACCTTCCGCTGCAAGTTCGCCGCCCCCTACGGCCTGTTCATGCGCGTGGTGGCGGGGCTGGCCGGCGGCACCTTGGAGCAGCATCCCAAGCACTACCTCCAGCAGTTCCACCTCAAGTACGCCGACAAGGCCGCGCTGGACAAGGCGGTCAAGGACGCGGGATACGAGCAGTGGAACCAGCTCTTCAACTCCAAGACCGACCCGCGCACCAACCAGGACCTGCCGGTGATCAACGCCTGGAGCCTGAAGGGATCGCACACCAAGCAGCCCATCGTGTTCGAGCGCAACCCCTACTATTGGAAGGTGGACCCCGAGGGCAACCAACTCCCGTATATCGACCGGATCGAGTTCATGCTGGTGGAGACCGCCGCCCAGGCCGCGGTGCGCGCGGTGGCCGGCGAGGTGGACATGCAGCTCCGCCACATGACCATCGACAACTATCCGCTGTTCCAGGAGAACAAGGAGAAGGGCGACTATCGCATCCTGCTCTGGAACACCGGGCGGTTCGACGTGATCATCGGCGTCAACCAGACCAACAAGGATCCCGTGCTGCGCCAGATCGTGCAGGACAAGCGTTTCCGCTACGCCCTGTCGCTAGGCATGAACCGCCCGGAGATCATCGAGGCGGCCTTCCTGGGCCTCACCGAGCCCAGCCAGGTCTCCCCGCTCAAGAGCTCGCCCCATTACTGGGAGCCGCAGGCCAAGGACATGACCGTGCGCGACGTGGCCAAGGCCAACGCTTACCTGGACGAGATGGGGCTCACCCAGCGGGATAGCGAGGGCTACCGCCTGCGCCCGGACGGCAAGCGTCTGACCCTCATCTATCAGTATGCCGCAGTTATCGGCGCCTGGGGCATCATCGGCGAGCTGCTCACGCCGCAGTGGAAAGAGATCGGCGTCGAGCTGATCGCCAAGGAAGTGGCGCGGCAGCTTTACGAAGAGCAGGAAGAGTCCAACAGCCTCGACCTGGGCGTCTGGACGGGCAGCGGCGAGTTCGACCCGCTGATCGAGCCGCGCTGCTTCATGCCCTACGACAAGCAAGGGAACTGGGGCCTGGAATACTTTAAATGGTGGGCCTCCGAGGGCAAGGAAGGCGAAGAGCCCACCGGCGACGTCCGCAAGGTGCTGGAACTCTGGGATCAGGTCAAGGTGACGGTGGACGAGGCCGAGCAGGTCAAGCTCTTCCGCCAGATCCTGGAACTGAACCATGACAACCTCTGGTTCCTGGGCGTCTGCACGCCCGCGCCCACCTTGCTAGTGGTCAAGAACAGCTTCCGCAACGTGCCCGCGGACGCCCTGTTCGACGACCAGGTGCGCGGCCCCGGACACACGGCCACCGAGCAGTACTTCTGGAAACAATAGGGCCCAGCGCCCATCAGGAACGCCAAGGCCAGGGGAGGGGGCAACCCCTCCCCTGGCGCCTAGATGGAAAGGAGATCAATGGAGCCGAGCTATCCCATGCTGGGGCGGCAGGTGGTCGAGTCCCCCGCCTTTCTGGACGCTTTCCGCAATCAACTGCACGCCTGGTCGCTGACGCTCTATGACCCGGCCAGCGGGGGCTTTCGCCGCAACGCCGCCATCGGCCCCAACGTGCTGAGCACCACGGACGTGATCTGGATCCGCTACGCCAACCATGACCCCAACCTGGCCGACCCGGACCGCGCCGCCATCGTGCGGTTCATCCAGGGCAAACAGAACCCCGCCACGGGCAAGGTCCCCCACGACCCCTTCCCGGCGAGCCAGAACCACAGCGACGGCCACGCCTTTTGGCAGGCCGTGCGGGCGCTGCGCATCCTCGACGCCCAGTTGCCGCACTTTCCCGCCCACCTGGAGCCGGTGCTCACGCCGGCGGGGCTGGAGGCCTGGTTGGACAGCTTTGACTGGAGCGGCGGCGCCGACGGGAGCTGGACGGGCACGCCGTGGGTGGCTCAGGCTGCGCCTAGCCAGGCGGGCGGCGAGGCCAGTCAGGGCGCGTTGCCACGAGGCAACCACCACGAGATCCTGGGGGTCGTGCCAGCCGTCGCCAGCCTGGGCGATGCCGCGTTGGCCGAGACGCTTTTCCGCCACCTGGCCAAGCAGCAACACCCCGAGGTCGGCACCTGGCCGCGCGCCGGGACCAACATCAGCCGCACCTTTGCCTACACCGCCCTGCATCTATCGGCGGGGCGCCTGCCCAACATGCCGGAAAAGATCCTGGACGAGGCGCTGCGGCTGCAAAGGGACAATGGCCTGTGGGACCACCCGCTGCCGGGCTTTCACACCATGGATGCGGCCTACCTGCTGGTGCGGCTGCCGCCGCGGCTGGGGGGTTACCGGCAAGCCGAGGCCACGGCGGGCCTGCGCCGGCTCGGCGAGGCCATGCGGCGCATCTATGCGGCGGAGCAAGCGACCATCCTGGATAACACGCACCAGACGCTGGCCGTGACGCACACCTTTGGCCTGCTGCAAGAGGCCTTCCCCCAAGAGTACCCTTCGGCGCGCCCCTATCGCTTCGATTGGGACAAGCTCGCGATGTACGCCTGCGAGGTCATCGCGCGCAGAGGGACGAGGTAAGGCACGCAGGGCGCTACGGAACGCAGCGGAAGGAGGGTCTCCCATGGATCACGAGGCGCCGGTGACGATCACCGTGAACGCGGCCGCGTCGCTGGGGCCGCTCAAGCGGATCTGGCGCTCCATCGGCTACGACGAGATCAACTGGACCTATACGCCAACGGGCCAGCGGATCTTCCGCGAGATCGCCGCGCTGGGCGATGGGCCCTATTGGATCCGCAACCACAACATCTTTTCTTCCGGCAACCTGCGCAGCAGCCCCTACGTCGCCTCCACCAACTGCTTCAGCCTGGGGCCGGACGGCCAGCCGCGCTACGACTGGTCCACCGTGGACCGCATCTATGACGTCTATGTGGACAACGGCTGCAAGCCGATGGCCGAGCTGGACTTTATGCCGCACGACCTCTCGGCCTGCCCCCAGGCCGACCTCTATCAGAGCGGCCGCTACCCGCCGCGCGATTATAACCAGTGGCGGGAGCTGAACAGGCAATTCGCGCTGCACCTGATCGAGCGCTATGGGCGCGACGAGGTGCGGACGTGGTACTTTTCTTCCTGGAACGAGCCCGACCAGGCCCAATGGATCAACCTCGATGACCGGCCCCAACCCAGGGACGCCGCCTGGGAGGCGGAGCGCGTCCAGATGTTCCTCAAGGTCCACGACCATGCGGTGGCGGGCATCCTGGAGGCGGATGAGGGGCTGCGGGTGGGCGGCCCCGATATCGCCCACAGCGCCGAGTTCCTGGAGACCTTTTTGGCGCACTGCGCGACAGGGACCAATTTCGCCACAGGGCGGACGGGCACGCGGCTGGACTTTATCTCGTTCCACACCAAAGGGACCGGCCGGAGAGGGCGTCAGGTGCCCAACCCCGATTTCGACCTGGTGGCGCGCCGGGAGCTGCTGCGCTATGGGGAGGTGGTCCGCCGGTTCCCCGCCTACCGCGGCCTGCCGATCCTCTGCAACGAGTGGGATATCGACGTGCGGTCGCCGGCGGGCATCTATGACAGTCCCGATTTTCGCTTCCGCAACACCTCCTATTACCCCGTCTTTGTCATCCGCAGCGTCAAAGAACTGCTGGACGTGGCCGCGCGGGAGGGGATCAACCTGGAGCTGATCACCCAGTGGGCCTTTTACTTTCACGGGATGCGCTGCTTCGAGGGGACGCGGGCGATCTATGACCCGCTGGGCATCCGCAAGCCGCTGATGAACGGCTTGGCCCTGCTGGCCAAGCTGGGCGACGAGCGGCTGGCCCTCGCCACCGACGACACCAGCGCCGACATCGCCCCCGGGGAAGAGGCCGGGACGCGCGGCGCCCGGCGCCCGCGCGACGAGGCCGACGCCGCCGAGCTGGGACCCGGCCTGGCCATCCGCCCCTACCCCCGCGTGGACGGGCTGGCGGCGAGGCGCGGCGCTGCGGTGCAGGTGCTGGTCTGGAACCAGGCCGCCGCCCCATCCGCCGGGGGGGCGCGCGAGGTCACGGTGCGGGTGGCGGGGCTGGGCCAGGCCCAGCAGGCCCGAATCACCGAGTATCGCGTGGACGAGCAGCACTCCAACGCCCATACCGTCTGGGAGCAGATGGGTTGTCCCGACTGGCCGGACGACGCGCAGATCGCGGCGATGCGCGCGCGAGAGGGGCTGGAGGCGGTCCGCGCCGATGAGCCCGTCGAGGTCCGCGAGGGGGCGGCGGAGGTCAGGCTGACGCTGCCACTGCACGGGGTGGCGCTGTTGATGCTAGGGCTCTAGCGGTTGCCCGCCAAGAACACGGCCTCCGGTCACAAGTGACCGGAGGCCGTGTTTTGTGCCAGGCTGATCTGGCGGCCTAGTTAGCAACTGCCGGCGCCTCGATCTCGATGTCTGCATCGTACTCGTAGGTGATCGTCGACTGCTCGCCGTATTGCTCCTGGCGCACCTGATAAGGCCGGCCGTCCGCCTGCGAAATCCAGACGGTGCTGCTAGCCACCTCGTCATCCAAGTTGGCAACGTACTCGTAGACCCGCATCGCCTTGCCGTTCAGCGTCTCGGTGCCTTTCGGCGTCACCGAGACGAGGTATGGCGTCAGTTGCTCCACCTGCGCCGGGTTCACGAGGTTGACGACCATGCGCCCGATCATGCCGCCATCGGGATAGAGCCGGTACTCGCCGTCCTTCAGCGCGTAGGTGCTTTCTCCGATCACGAGAAGGTCCTCCTCGTCCATCTGGAGGCGAAAGCGATCGGGAGCGACGTACTCGATGATTTGGGTACTGGTCCCCTCGTCGTCCACCAGGACCATCGTCATGCGGAATCTATCGGCGTCGAGTTGCGCCCGATAGGCGTTCACGATGGGGGCAAAGTCATCTGAGGGCAGAGCCGCGGGAGCCTGTTGCGATGCGGAAGTTGGCTGCGTTGCAGCGGTCGGCTGCGTTGCAGCAGTCGGCTGCGTTACAGCAGTCGGTTGTGTGACAGTCGTGGGCTGCGTCGCCGTGGTTGGCTGGACCGCTGCGGATGGTGGCGGCGGGGTATTCGCCTGCTCAGGCTGGCTACTACCGCAGGACACGATCAGCAGGGCTGCGACAAGCAAAGCGACGATCGGTATAGGGGATCGGTTATGTGTCTTGTTCATGGTGCTCTCCCTTTCATGCCACTGCGGCATGGCAGCGGCAATGATTCCATAATACCCGGTAGTGTTGGGGGAGCCATGATCTGGATCAGGTCAAGCCGCTCCGCCTATAGCGAGCCGGCGCGCTGCCGCGCGGCGAGCTTGGCCAGCATGTCGGCGGTCATGGCGGCGAGGTCATGCCGCGGGCGCCAGCCCCAATCGCGGCGGGCGACGCGATCGTCAATGGCGGCAGGCCAGGAATCGGCGATGGCCTGGCGGGCGTCGGGGGCGTAAGCGATCTCGAAATCGGGGAGATGCCGCTGGATTTCGGCGGCCAGGTCGCGGGGCGCGATGCTGAACCCCGTCATGTTATAGTCCGTGTGGCGGGTCAGCCGGGCCGGGTCGGCCTCGGCCAGTTGGATGGTCCCCTCGATCACGTCCGGCATGTAGATCATGGGAAGCACCGTGTCCTCGCGCAGGAAACAAGTGTAGCGGCGCTCTTGCAGCGCCGCGTAAAAGATCTCCACGGCATAGTCGGTGGTGCCGCCGCCCGGGCGGGCCTCGCTGCTGATGATCCCTGGGTAGCGGATGCCGCGCACGTCCACCCCGTAGCGCCGGAAATAGTACTCGCCCAGCAGCTCGCCCGAGACCTTGGTGACCCCGTACATGGTGGTGGGGTGCAGCAGCGTGTCCTGCGGGGTGCCCTGGCGCGGCGCGTCGGGGCCAAAGACCGCCATGGAGCTGGGGCAGATCACCCGCCGCAGGCTGTACTCCCTGGCCACCTCCAGCACGTTCAGCAGGCCGCCCACGTTCACCTGCCAGCACGCCTGGGGGTTCTTTTCGCCGTTGGCGGAGAGGATCGCGGCCAGATGGTAGATCGTGTCGATCCGGTGCGCCTGCACCACCTGCGCCAAGGCCTCGCGATCGGTCACGTCCAGGCGCACGCGCGGGGGACTGCTCTCGGAAAAAGAGGGGGGAAACTTGATATCGGCCGCCACCACGTTGGCGGGGCCATAACGCCGACCCAGGGCCGCGACCAGTGCGCAGCCTACCTGCCCCGCAGCCCCGGTCACAAGGATGCGGGCGATGTCGCTCGCGGACATGAACGAACCTCCATTGGTCCGATTTGCGGCGCTATCGTATACCCGGATGGCCCGTTTGTCAAAAGGCCCGTGCGGCTTGACGCCCCGGCACAGGCGTGTACTATGGAGCCAGCAACGAGCGCAACGGAGCCTCGCGGGCAACGAAAGGAGCCAGATGGTCGAACCGAAACTACAGTTCATCGTGGACGAGATGGAGAGCCTCCGGCAAGCGGGGCTGTTGATCAACATCCGCACCATGGAATCGCCGGCGGATGCCTGGATGATCGTGAACGGCAAGCGGGTGCTGAACCTCTGCACCAACAACTATTTGGGGCTGGCCAACCATCCGCGCCTGAAGGAGGCCGCCAAGGCAGCGGTGGACCGCTGGGGCGTGGGGCCCGCCGCCGTGCGCAGCATCGCCGGCACACAAGCGCTCCACCTGGAGCTGGAGCGCCGCCTGGCCGAGTTCAAGGGCGTGGAAGACGCCCTGTACGTGCAGTCCGGCTTTTGCGCCAACCAGGCGGCCATCGGCGCGCTGGTCGGCCCCGAGGATTGCATCATCTCGGACCGGCTGAACCACGCCTCGATCATCGATGGGTGCCGCCTCTCGCGGGCCAAGGTGCTGGTCTATGAGCACGGCGACGTGGCCGACGCCGAGCGGGTGATCGTGGAGAACGTCAAGAGCTACCGCCGGGCGCTGCTGATCACGGACGGGGTCTTTAGCATGGACGGCGACATCGCGCCGCTGGACCGGCTCGCCGCCGTGGCGCGGGCGCACGACCTGATCACCATGGTGGACGACGCCCACGGCGAGGGGGTGCTGGGCCGGGGCGGGCGCGGCATCGTGGACCATTTCGGGCTGCACGGCCAGTTCGATATCGAGATCGGGACGATGTCCAAAGCGTTCGGGGTAGTGGGCGGCGCGATCGCCGGGAAAAAGGTGATCGTGGACTATATCCGGCAAAAGGCGCGCCCCTTCCTCTTTTCCAGCGCCGTGACCCCCGCGGACACCGCCGCCTGCCTGGCGGCGGTGGAGCTCTTGGAGGAGTCCACCGAGCTGGTGGACCGGCTGTGGGAGAACACCCGCTACTTCAAGGGGGAGATGAAGGGCCTCGGCTTTGACGTGGGGCGGAGCGTGACGCCCATCACGCCGGTGATGCTGGGGGAGGCGCCGCTGGCCAAGGAACTCTCCAACCGGCTCTTTGAACGCGGGGTCTTTGCCATGGCCCTCGGCTATCCCACCGTCCCCAAGGGGCTGGCGCGCATCCGGGTGATGGTGTCGGCGATGCTCTCTCGCCAGGACCTGGACGTGGGGCTGCAGGCCTTTGCCCAAGCGGGCAAGGAGCTCGGGGTGATCTAGGGCTCGGCGAGGGCGGCCAGCAGCGCGCGAGCCTCGACGAGGTCGGGCGCGTCGAACCCTTCGACAAAGGTCGCATAGCAAGCTCCCAGGGCCGCTCGCGCCTCGGGGAGCCTGCCCGCGCGCGCCCACAGCCGCGCCAGGCTGACCGTCGCGCGCAGCTCTAGCCAGCGCGCACCCTGCTTGCGCGCGATCTCGACGGCGCGGGTGAAGCAGCGTTCGGGCTCTGGGGCAGCGGCGCGCTCGCGGAGCGCGATCTCGCCGCGCAAGCGCCACATCTCGGCCTCGTGGTAATGCGTCCCCGTTTCCGCCATGTCCGAGAGCGCCTGCTCGACGGTCTGCGCCGCCAGGCCCAGCTCCCCGCCAGCCAGATAGGCCTCGGCCAATAGGCTCAGGAAGAGATAGCGAAAGGTCAGGGTGTTCCGCTCCTGGTTGCTGCGGATGCTCGCCGCAAGGTGGGCAACGCCCTCTCGCGGCTGGCCGCTGCGGGCCTCCGCCCAACCCAGCACCCCCTCGGCCCAGGCGCGCATCTCGGGCAAGGGCTCGCCGCCAATGGTCCGCAGCCCTTCCTCGGCCAGCCGCCGGGCCTCGCGATCCTCGTGCAGCAAGGCGTGGAGCATGGCGGCCAGGCAGAGGATGATGGTCCGCTGCCCAGCATCCCAATCGTCGCTGGCGAGGAGCCGCGCCATTTGCCCCCGCGCCTGATCCAGCTTGCCGAGGCTCAGGAGCAGCAGGCACTCGGCGATATCGCAGCGGGGGCGCAGGCCCAGCGATTCCTGCGCCGAGAGCCGTCTGGGGAGCTGGCGGCCAAAGGCGGTGGCCTGCGAGACGTGCTCCCACGCCGGCGCCAGCTCGCCCTGCATGGCCAGGCAATGGGAGAGGATGGCGTGCGCGGAGGCGACGCTCAAGCGGTCCCCCGCCTGCTCGCCCGCAGCCAGCAGTTCGTTAGCCAGGCTGATGGCCCGCTGGTACTCGCCGCGAGCGGCGGCGAGGTCCGCCAGCCCCCGCAGGGCGCCCAACATCACCGGGGTGGGCCAGCCGACCTGCCGCCCCAGTTCCTGCGCGCGACCCAGGACGCGCAGCCGCTCGCTGGCCCCCCAGCCCTGGGTCCCCACCAGCGAATAGTCCATGGCCATTTGCAGCGCAAACTCGAGCTCGCTTCGCTCCGCGGTCGGCGGCAAGCGGCCCAGGAGCGCGAGCCCCCGCTCGTAGCAGCCGATCGCCTCACGGTGCGCGCCGACCCACCCCGCCCGCTGACCCGCCCTGAGCAAGTAGGCGGCGGCCTTGTCCAAGCGGCCCGCCTCCTCGAAATGCCGGGCAAGCTGGCCTGCCTGGCGTGACCCATCCTGGCCAAAGAGCGCCTCCGCCGCCTCGCCGATGGCCCCATGCAGGCGCGCCCGCGCCACGGCGTCGAGGCCCCCATAAAGATGGCTCTGAAACATCCCGTGCCGAAAGCGGTAGCGCGCCAACTGACGCTCGCCGACGCGCACGAGGCTGCCCGGCATCACGATGTGCGCCTGCCGGCCCAGGGGGCCGCTCAGGGTGGTCGCCACGGCTTCCGAGGAGAGGCCCAGCGCGCGGGCCAGCACTTCAGCGTGGAACTCGTCGCCCTCCACGCTCGCCGCCTCCAACAGCTTGACCTGCTCGGCGCTCAGTTGGCCGATGCGCTGGGAGATCGCCCCTTCCACCCGCGGCGGGAGTTGCGCCCAGGCCAGGCTGGGGCCCTCCGCCCAGCGGCCCTGCCGGTCGCGCAGCAGGTCCCCGCGTTCCTGCATGGCCCGCACCAGCTCGACGGTAAAGAGCGCGTTCCCGCCGGTGTGCCGGTAGAGCGTCTCGCGGAAGCCGTCCCCCAGCCGATTGGGCCAGCGGTCGATGTAGGCGTCCACGAAGCGGCGCCCCTCCGACTGGGCCAGGTCCAGGCGCATATCGCCCCACTGGCGCTGGAACTCGTTGGCGATCGCCGCCAGAGGATGAGGCCCGCCGGGGGAGGGAGGGTCGGCCTCGCCGGTGCGCCAGGTGCCCACGATCAGGATGCGATGGCCCTGGAGGCGGCGCCCCAAGTAGAAGAGCAGGTCCAGCGAGGGGGCGTCGGCCCACTGCAGGTCGTCGAGCAGCACCAGCACCGGTTGCTGGCGCGCCAGGGCGTGCAGGACCCGGGCCACCTGCTCGCAGAGCGCCGGAGGCTGCAAGGCGATGAGCGCTCCTGGAGCATCCGCCTTGCCCAGCGTGCTTTCCAACTCGCCGATCCAGGCCGCGCCCGGCGCGGCGCAGGCGCGGGCGCGCGCCACCAACTGCGGGTCGGTCGCCAGCAGGCGCGCCAGATCGGGCCCCTGTCGCGCCAGGGCCTCGAAGGTCAGGCACAAGGAGCCGCGCAAGCGCCGGGCATGCGCCGCCCCCAGGACGCCCTCGGCCTCGCCGGTGAGCATACGCAAAATGTCGCGGAAGGGCTGGTAAGCGTCGCCGACGCCGCCGCGCGCGCTGCAACACCCCAGCGCGACCAGCAACCCCTCCTCGGCGGCCATCGCCTGCCGGCCAAACTCTTCCACGAGCGCCGTTTTGCCGCTGCCCGCCTCGCCGGTCACCAGAGCGACCCGGCCCTCGCCCGCCAGCGCCTGGGCCAGCCAGCCTGCGAGCTTGGCCAGCTCGGACTCGCGGCCCACCAGGGCTGGAACGGCCACGCGCTCCACCAGGGGCGCCGGCGCAAGCGCGGCCTCCTCAGCGCGCGCGGGCGGCGGCGCCACCACCTCGCCGCGGCAAATACGCTCATAGAGGGCCAGGGTCTCCGGGTCGGGGCGCACGGCCAGCTCGCGCCGGACCAGTTGCTCATAGCTGCGGAACTGCTCGATGGCGGCGCTGCGCTGGCCGGAAAGCGCCAGCAAGCGCATGACCCGGCGGCGCGCCTCCTCGTGCCAGGGCTCCAGCTCGACGGCGCGGCGGGCGCAGGCCAGTGCGTCGGCAAAGGCCGCCCGCGCCTCATACAGCGCGGCCAGCGCGTTGAGCGCCAAAAGCACCTGCCGGCCCAGCTGCTCGCGCCGCAGGAGGAGCCACTCCTCGAAAGCCGGGCTATCGCCCAGGGAGAGTCCGTCCAGGAAGGGGCCGCGGTACAGGGCAATCGCCGAGCGGAGCGCCGCCTCGGCCTCCGGCCCGGCTAGGGGCTGCCGGGCGGTGCTGGCCACCAGGCCCTCAAAAGCGGCCACGTCCAGCCACAGGTCGGCCCGGGGGTCGAGCTGGATCGCTTCGCGCGAGGCGAGGAAAAGAGGCTGGGGGACAGCGTCGCCGATGGCGTGGCGCAGATCTTGCAACGCTTGCCGGAGGCTGCCGCGGGCGGCCCGATCGGGGTGGTCGGGCCAGAGCAACCCCGCGAGCGCGTCGCGGTAGTGGGGCCGCGCGCCCTCCACCGAGAGGTAGGCGAGGAGCGCTTTTGCCTTCTTGGAGGTGAGATGGATGGACTGCTCTTGGCCTCCCCGTGCCAGGAAGGGCCCAAGCAGATGGATCGAGAGCGTCATGGATGTCCCCGCGTGAACGCCTTTAGGTTCAAATGCATTATACGGCGCGAATCGCGCGGAGGCAACTGCAAGTCCGGCCGCGATTTTGACGTTTCTTTGACGCTGCAGCCACGATCCGCTGCTATACTCGGCACCTGGGAATCACTGTCTGGAGATGGGCATGGAAAAGCGGTACGAAGCGTTCATGCTGCGGCTATGGCAGGTGGGCGGCGACGACAAGCTCGGCTGGCGGGCGTCCCTGGAGTGCCCCTCCACGGGGGAGCTCTGCGGCTTTGCCACGCTGGACGAGCTTTTCGGCTACCTGCGGGCCATCACCGAGCCGGAGGAGAGCGAGCCAGGCGCCGCGACCGCTGGCGCGCCGGGCGAGTAGAAACCGTTTCGGACGTCAGGGCAAGGTGGAATGCGTCGGTAGAGCGGGTCAGTCAGCAAGGGAGGGTTGCCTCATGAGCAAGGGCCGGGTGCGTTGGATCAGCTTGGTCATTTTGACCTTGGTCGCCATCTTGGCAACGGCGAGCGGGCGATTGACCGTCCGCGCGGACGGCGCTTCACCCGCCGAAATGCTGGAGCGCGCCTGGCGCAATGCCCAGGACGCGGGGAGCTATCGCTTCATCTCGGACATCGACCAGACGCTGGTCCCGCGCCCGATCCCGCAGATGATCGGCCAGCGCGAGTCGGCGATCCACCTGGCCCTGGATGGCGCCGTCCTCCTCCCCGACCGGGCCTATGTCGACCTGCGGGTCTCCGGCGGCGACCGCGGCCAGTCGGTGGCGCTCTTGCGCCAGGGCGGCGCATCCTTTATGCTGCGCGATGGCGAGATCACACCGGTGGAGGACGTCCTGAGCGTGGCCTCCTCCAGCAACGACGTGCTGGGCTACCTCGCCGCAGCGGAGAACGTCGCCGCCGCCGGGTCGCCGGAGGGGCACCCTGAGCTGGCGCGCTACACTTTTGACGTGAGCGGCGCGCGCTTTGAGGCCTACGTGCGGCAGCAATCCGAGGCCGCCTTGCGGGCCCAGCCCGGCGCGCCGGATAACCTGACGCTCCGGCCCTCGCCAGCGCTGAAGCAATTGAGCGGCCGCGGCGAGCTGTGGGTGGACGCCAACGGGCTCCCCGTCCGCCAGGCGGTGGATCTCGCGATCCCCGCGGTGAACGAGAGCTATGACGCCCAGGTGCGCATGGTGGTGGACCTCTCGGGCTATGGCCAGGTGCGGGCGCTGCCCCGGGCGGCGCAGGGGGCGGACGGCTCCTGGCGGCTGGAGGGGACCATCGACGCGCCCAGCCGGTCCAGCGCCGCGCCAGCAGCCTCGATCACCGGGGCGACGGCCACCTCCCCGCTGCCGATGGCCCTCGCCGAGGAGCTGGCCGCGGAGGCCCACGCCTCGCGCCTGCCCGTGCGCATCCCCATCTCGACCGGCATCCTCTTTGTGCTGGCCTCGCTGGGGCTCATCATGATCCGCACCTACCGCCGCGATCGGCGCCGCGCCTATGCGCTGATCGCCGCGCTGTTGCTCCCCATCCTCGTCTTTTCCCCGCTCTTGCAGGCGGGCGAGGTGGTCCGCTTTGTGGATCAGCGCGCGCAGGCCGCCGAAGCGGCTGCGGCCGCGACGCCCGCGCTCTTGGAGGCGCTGGGCGTGCAGGCGGTCGAGGCGACTCCCGCCGCCCAGCACGCCGGAAACGGCCGGGCCGTCTCGGCGAGCGGGGTTGCGCAAGCCAGGGCAAACCTCCACAGTGGGGCCGCGCTGCAGGCCGACCCGCCGGACACGGACCGGGAGCGCTGCGGCGATGGGACGCCCGGCGTCGATACCGATGGCGACGGGCTGAACGACACGGTGGAGTTGTGCCTGGGCACCAGCGCCTACCTCGCCGATAGCGACTATGACGGCATCCCAGACAAGGTGGAGACGGACGGCTTTGACCTGGGCGGCAAGCATTGGGACTCGGACCCCAAGCGGGCCGACTCGAACGGCGATGGCGTGTTGGACACGCTAGAGTGGGCCAGCGCGCAGACGCCGAGCGGGCAGGCGGCCTCGGCGGACCTCGACGGCGACGGCGTCCCCAACCTGTGGGACGATGACGACGACGGCGACGGCGTGCCGGACGAGCAGGACATCTCGCCCTTTGCCGTGACAGGCTACGCCTCCTCGGCCCAGTTGAGCACCGCGGGCGGCGACTTTAGCGGCTACCAGTTCATCGAGATCCAGGCGCAGCCCCAGGACATGAGCCACCTGCGCTATTCGACCACGCCGCTGGACTGGCCGTGGGATTCGGAAGGGAACGTCAAGGACCTGGATGACTCGGCCGAGGACCTGCGCCTGACCCCCTTCCTGCTGGTCAAGACCAACGTGGCGCCGGAGCAGAGCCTGTCGGACAAGTACGGGTTCCGCTCCTGGGTGGATAGCGACGGGCAGATCATCATGCTGGTCCCCCTGGTGGCGACGCAGAACGGCGGCGCCGTGCACAGCTTTTACGGCAAGGTGGCCTACGCCCCCGGGCAGACCGCCGACATCCAGTGGGATGCCGAGCTGGTCTGGATGGCCCAGATGCAGAACGACACCTCGGCGAGCTGGGTCATCACCCCGGAAAGCACCACGCTGCACCAGTACAAGGACAGCTTCCGCATCACCGGCCTGGAAATCACCAAGGACCAGAGCTACGAGGCGGCGGTCTTGGGCACCCCGGCCGATAGCGACGACCTCAACCTCTTCCGCCTGTTGCTGGGGCTGAACGACACCTTCAAGTCCCACGTCCAGTTGGAGGGGCAAGCGGCCGGCGAGACGGCGCTGCAAGAGATCGCCTCGCGCTTCGCCGCCGGCAGCACCGCCGATCTCGTCCACACCTTTGGCGTGGCGCGCAGCTCGGTCGCCATGAGCGGCCCGGTGCAGTACAACCAGCTCGACGCCGGCGTCGCTGGCCTGGGCGCGGACCTGGTGCCCGGCTTTTTGGACGACTGGGACGACTATTACGGGCTCGATCGCTGCACCGGCGCCGACGGCGCGGCCGTCAGTTGCGCCAGCATCATCGTCGCCTATGAGCAAAAGCTGGGCGTCCGCGACCTGAACGACCTGCCGCGCACCGGCTCCGGCGCGGTCGACCTCGCCCAGTTGAGCGTCAACCTCGCCGACATCCCCCTGCTCACCACCCGCGGCGTCCAAATGCGCATGTACGAGCAGGACGCCAGCGGCTGGCAGATGACCACGGCGGCCCGCATGCTCGAGTTGATCGAGCAGCGCTATAAAGGCATCTATGACACCGCCATGCGCGACCTCTACCCCGGCCTGGAGGTCAGCGACGTGCGCTTCGTCGCCTATGCCGCCTACCTCTGGGCCACCGGCCCGTCCTACACGCCGATCGCGGCGGATGGGCAGCCCTTGGTGGAGGCGCTGGCCAACGAGGCCGAGCTGGCGGCCAATCGCGCCCTGGACGCGGCGTTGGAGGCCGAGGTCGAGACCGCCGTGGACTATTGGGGCATGGGCACCAAGATCGTCCAGGCCCTGGCCATCGGCGGCTCCACCTATGTGGGGTGGGCGCTCAACGACGCCGCCTCGCTGATCGGGAAATGGGCCAGCATGGGCACGGGGAGCCGAGGCTGGAACGGCGTCGGCGTGGGCCTCTCCGCCGTGGCCACCGGCGCCTCCATGATCATGGGCATCATCAACGCCATCTGCGACTCCGGGTCCGAGCTGGCCGTCTGCCGTAACGAGCAGGCGCTCGAGATCGCCAATATCGTCATCAACTCGCTGGCCATCATCGGCCAGGCGCAGGCCCTGGTGGACCTGACGATCCAGGCGGTCAAGGGCACCCTGGAGGCCCTCTCCAACGTGGCGATCGGGGTGCAGGTCGTCGGCCTGGTCGTCGGCGTCGCCGTGACCTGGGTCAGTTTTGCCCTGACGCTGGCCTTTGGCGGGCTGAGCGATCCGGTGGTCTGGCGCGTGGCGCTGGCGCAGGCCATCGTCACCACCGTCTACCTGATCGTCATCTTTGCCCTCAACTGCATCCCCATCGTCGGGCAGATCATCACCGCCATCCTGTCGCTCATCGACATGATCCTCTCCCTGTTTACCGGCCTTTTCGCGGACGAAACGTACACCATCGCCATCGCGATCCTGAACCTGTTCTATGACGCCGAGACCCTGACCGCGCTGGAGGAGGCCGAGTTCGGCGAGTTCAGCACCTCCCTCGCCGACCCCACCCTGGGGCTGGTGGCCGGGAACACGCTCAAGCTCTCCGCCCCGGCCAGCGGCACCATCGAAAAGACCGGCGACGGCGACGACGATGACCTCCGGGACAGCTATATCGAGGGGCAGCTCACCTGGTTCTACCCCTATTATGACCTGACCCAGATGTTCTGGGGGCAGGACATGAGCGACGCGCGCGACTGCGACGTCATCAGCGGCAAACTCTATTGCAGCAACACCGCCCGGCTGGGCTACGCCCTCACCCCCAAGATCAACGGCGTGGTCAGCGTGGCCGGACGGTTCAACTATCAGTACGTCTGGGCCGAATACGGCATGTACGGGGCCTGGCGCTGGGCCACCCACACCGAGGAGATGGTCCTCCCCGAGGAGGCGCCGCTGCTCGCCCCGAACACCATGCCGCTGGACGTGGTGCCCTCGACGCTGGAGGGCCTGTGGAGCTGGTCGGCGCTCACCAATCATGACCTCGACGGCGACGGCCTGCTCAACGACCAAGAGGCCGCGCTGGGCACCAGCGCGAGCCTGTGGGACACCGATGGCGATGGGCTCTCGGACAAGTACGAATGGGAGACCTACGCCGAGCACGGCGCCGACCCGCTGCTGGCCGATACCGACGGCGACGGGCTGAACGACGGCCTGGAGCTGCGCGTCGGCACCTTGATCAACGTGGCCGATACCGACGGCGACGGGCTGGCCGACGGCGAGGAGGTGCGCTACTATGACGGCAGCGCCATGCAGGGCGGCTGGCAGGTCACCATCCCCGGCGGTGGCGCCTTTTGGGTTTCCTCCGACCCCAAGCTGGACGACGCCGACGGCGACGACCTGAACGATGCGGAGGAAAAGGCCAATGGCCTGAGCCCCTACGCGGCGAACAGCCCCATACCGGTGCTGAACCTGACCGCCTCGCCGATCCGTGGCATCCCCAGCGGGCGCGCGGGCACCTATTGGACGACCAACGAGCAGGTCTCGTTCTCCATCCAGCTCGCCAACGGCTCCCCCCAGGCCGTGACGACGACCCTCACGCTCGACTTGCCCTCGTGGCTCTATAGCGTGAGCGCCACCACCATGGCGGGGGACCGCTCCCCGGCCATGGTCAAGAGCGGCAACAGCCTCACCTGGGCCTTTACCGGCGCCAACACGCTCCAGGTCTACGAGGCGGTCTCCACCACCGTCACGGCGCGGGTCAGCGCCACGTCGGCGAGCTATGACATCGCCCTGACCCTCCCCTTCGGCGGCACGTCGCTGCGGGAGAGCATCAATGCCGTCGTCGACGGCGATAACCCCAGCGTGTCCATCGTGGCGCCCGCCAATGGCGCCTACCTGCGCGGCTCCAGCTATGTGATCGGCGGCTCGGCCACCGACCGGACCACCTGGGTGACCGGCGCCGAGCTGAGCATCGTCCCGCAGGGCAGCGCGGCCAGCTTCCAGGCCCTCACGGGCACGCTCAGCCCCTGGGCCCATACCTGGACGCTGCCGTCGGACGGCGTCTATTCCTTGCAGGCGCGCGCCACCGACGCCATGGGGCACACGGGCACGACCAGCGTTGTCAACGTCACCGTGGACAACACCCCGCCCGCCGTCACCCTGAACTATACCATGGGAGATAGCGCGGTCGAGCTGAGGGGCACGGCCACCGATAACCTCTCCGGCATCCAGTGGGTGCAGCTCGAGATCGACGGCCAGCCCTGGCGCAACGTGGCCCCCAGCGGCGCGAACTGGTCCTATGACTGGACTGTGGGCGAGAGCGCGCAGGGCAAGCACCAGGTCAAGGTGCGCGCCTATGACCGCAGCGGCAACGCCAGCGACATCGTCAGCCAAGAGATCGTAGTGGACCGGGTGGCGCCCTCCAGCGACGTGAACGGCGGCGCCGACCCCGACGTCCCGCCCACGTTCAAGGCGAACACCGCCTTTAACCTGGCCGGCGTCGCCGACGAGGGCGGGCATCTCCCGCTCCCGGCGGTCGCGGCGGATTTCCGCGCGGGCATGGACGCCTTTGGCGATAGCGCCATCTGGCTGGGGCTCTCCAGCATCCGTGAGAACGACGGCGGCGTGCTGGCGGCCTGGGCCGGCGATTTCAACGCCGACCGCCTGGCCGACCTGGCGGTGGGCCTCCCCGGCCCCGATGGCGACGGCGGCTCCGTATCCATCCTCTATGGACGCGCGGGCGGCTGGCCGGTTGCACCCGACCTGGAGATGCTGGCGGATAGCCCGACGCGTTACCTCGGCGCGAGCGGCGCGCGGCTGGGCAGCATCTTGGCTGCCGCGGGCGACGCCAACGGCGACAACCTCTCCGACCTCTTGATCGGCGAGCGCGCCTCGACGCGCGCCTTCCTGATCTTTGGCAAGCCCAGAACGCTGGGCGACATCGCCCTGGACGGCGGGCAGAGCAGCTATCGCGTCCTCCTCCAGGCCCCAGCGACGATCCAGAGCCTCGCCTCGGCGGGCGACGCCAACGGCGATGGCTACGCTGACCTCCTGATCCGCGCGGGCGGGACGACCTACCTCCTCTTTGGGCGCATCGGCAGCGCCTGGACCGAGACGGTGGACGTGGCCGCGGAGGCCGCCGCCACCTTTGGCAGCACCACCGGCGCCGTCGGCGTCGGCGACGTGGACGGCGACCAGCTCGGCGAGTGGGTGACCATGGCCGCAGGGCAGATCGTGTTGCGCGGCTGGAACACCGCCAGCGGCGCGGCGGCGACCGTCTCCACCACCGCCACCGCCGACCCGACGCCGCGCGTGGTGGCCCTGGGCGACGTGGACGGCGACGGCAAGGCCGACTGGCTCTACGCCAACGGGACGAGCCGCGTCATGGTCTATGGCAGCGGCGGAACCCCGCACACCTTTAGCGGCTACGGCGGCTTTTTCGCCTCCCCCGGCGACGTGGACGGCGACGGCCGCGCCGACATCCTGCTGGCCGATGCGAGCGGCGTGGCGACGCTGGTCCGCCAGCAGGCCGGCGAGTCGCCCGAGTCCTTCGCCACCATCAGCGGCGTGGGCGGCGCGGCCAACGCGCCCTATGCCGCTGGCGCCGACCTCAACGCGGACGGCTCGGCCGAGCTGCTGCTCATCCCCAGCCAGGCGGCGGCGGAGGCGCGCGGCTTTGACGCGCCCAATTTCGCCTCCGGCTATATCTCGCCGAAGGACCTCCCCCGCGGGGCCTCGTCGGCGATCGGCGACGGCCAGCCCATCGCCAAGGGCGGCGCTGGCCTCCTCTCCACCGGCCCCGACAACCGCTACGTGGACGACGACGGCGGGTGCGGCGGCAATACCCCCTGCTACACCACCATCCAACTGGCGGTGAACGCCTGCGATGGCGGCGGAGACACCATCACGGTGTACCCCGGCGCCTATGCCGCCTTTAGCGTGCCCGCGGGCGCCAACTATGACTATTTGACCGTGCAGGGCGTGAGCGCCGACGCCGTCTTTGTGGACGGCGCGGCGTCCAACGCCATCCAGGTCGCGGCGGATGGCGTCCGCCTGGTCGACCTGACCGTGCGGAACGCCTCCAGCGGCATCGTGCTGCAGGACGGCGCCGGCGAGTCGCCCGTGGGCGGCGGCGCCGAAACGACGGTGGACGGCGTGCTGATCCACTCGGCCCAGTATCCCATCAACATCAGCCAGGGCGCGGCCCTCACCGTGCGCGACAGCACGGTGGTCGGCAACGGTACCCACGCGATGGTCTATGTGGACCCGAGCGCGGCCGGCCTGCACACCTGGGCCGCCGATCGGGCGGTGGCGCAGCCCGCCATCGCGACGATGCAGCCCATCACCACCAGCGGCGCGCTGGTCGGCGGCGGGACGGCCCTTTATGCCCTGCCCGGCGGCAAGAGCCCGCAGGTGTACACCGCCACGCCGGGGACGGACGGCTCGCTGGGCAACTGGAGCGCCGGCTTTACGCTCAAGCACGACCTCCCCTACGGTACGGGCCATAGCCAGATCACGGGCCAGAACGCGGTGAGCCAGATGGTTTCCAGCGGTTCCAGCCTGTACCAACTGCAGACGAACACGCTCTGGCCGTGGCTCGGCGGCACCCTGGCCTACGGCCACAACCTGACCACCTTTGCCTACGCCGTGGCGGTCTCGCCGGTCAACGGCGATGTCTACATCGGCGGTAGCTTTAGCCAAGCCGCCGGCATGGATGCCTACAATATCGTGCGCTGGGACGGCACGTCGTTCCACCCGCTGGGCTCCGGCCTGGCGAACGGCACCAACGGGACCGTCCGGGCGCTGGCCTTTGACGACGCGGGCAACCTCTATGTCGGCGGCGAGTTCACCCGCGCCGGCAACCTCCCCGTGGGCAACCTGGCCGGCTGGAACACCAACACTTCCACCTGGTTCGCCCTGGGCAACCCTATCGAGATGTCCACGGGCCGCGCCGGCAACGGCACGGACGGGCCAGTCTACGCCCTGATCTACGACACCACGTCCAACTATGACGGCCTCTACGTCGGCGGCAGCTTTAGCGACATCGTGGAATGGGGCACCGCGGGCGGCGGCGGGACCGGGGTGGCCAGTCCCAACTTTTTCAAGATCCGCACCAAGTATTGCACCTTTTCCTCCAGCTCGGTCTGCTATGCCTCCACCACGGGCACCAACGGGCCGGTGCACAGCTTTGCCCTGAGCGCCGGGGCCTCGTATACCGCCAAGACGCTCTACGTGGGCGGCACCTTCACCGTGGGCGGGCCCGGCTCCCTCAAGGAGCTGGCGGCCAGCCATGTGGCAGCCTGGAACACCACCCGGCCCTCCGGCGCGTGGTGGACGGCGCTAGGCGCCGGCCTGACCGGGGACGTGATCGACCTGACCGTGGATCCATTGACCAACTACCTCTACACCTGCTCCTACTCGACCGAGTCGGTGCGCCGCTGGAACGGCAGCGCCTGGGCCCAGGTCAGCGGCGTGGACTATGACAGCAACCGTCCCGTCGCCCTCGCGGCTGATTCCGAAGGCAACGTCTACGCCGGGACGTACGAGAGCGCGGGCTATGTCGGCTCGCAACTGCACGTCCAGCGCGCGGGGACGACTGGCTTTGTGGAGGTCGGTCGCGACGCCCCTGGCGTGAGCGTCTCCTCGGTTTGGATCGAGGACCTGGACCTGGACGCCAAGGGCCAGCTTTACGCCGCCACGAACGCGGCCGTCCACTATGGCGGCGGCGTGGCCGACCCGGACCATAGCTGGGCGGCCCTGAGCCGCTGGGCCATCGCCGGGATGCACAAGCGCGCCGTGCCCAGCGGGAGCTGGGCGACCCAGGCCTACCCGCCCACGGGCAGCGGCTGGACCGCGCCCACGGCGGTGACGGGCGACGGCAGCGGCAACCTCTATGCCGTGTGGGGCAGCTATGCCACCGGCGTGCTCTATCGCTTCGACGCGGCGACCAACGCCTGGGCGGCCAAGGCCAGCCCCAGCGCCACCGCCCACCTGAAGCACCTGGTCTATGCCAATGGGCAGCTCTACGCCGCCGGGCAGCTCTCCACGGGCGCCTGGCGCATGTGGCGCTACGACCCCACCGGCAATAGCTGGAGCGAGATGGCGGCGCCGCCGCTGGCCTCGGGCGCCGCGGCCGCGGGCTTTTCCTGGTCGTGGGACGGCGCGGATGCCATCTATGCGCTGCTGGGCGACGGGACCAAATCCATCCGTCGCTATCGCCTGAGCGCCAACACCTGGGACACCCTGCCGGATCCCGGCGTGGCCTTTACGGTCTCGCGCGGCCCGGCCCTGGCGCGGGTGGGCAGTTACCTCTACACCTACACCACGCCCGGCGCTGGCGCCACCACCAACCTCTTCCGCTACGGCAAGGTCGGCATGTCCGACCTGCGCTTGGCGGTGGAGCGGACGGCCTTTGTCTCGCCGAACACGGCCTCGAGCTACGCCTGGACCAACCTCAGCGCGGCGGCGGGGACCTATCGCTTCCTGACCGACATCGACACGACCAACGCCTGGGTCGCCCAGACCACCTCCGTGGGCTGGTCCCCGGCGCTGCCCACCGGCGCGACCAAGCTCACTTCGACACAGGCGGCCTTTGTCTCGCCGAGCACCGGCCTCCATCGCCTCGGCGCCAGCTCGACCTTGACCGCCGGTTATCATAGCTACAAGGCGGTGGCGCACGTCTTTTCCTCGCCCGCCGCCTGCACCGAGTGCGGCAGCACGCTCACCTGGGGCGTGGATGCCTTTGCCACCGTCCGCGAGGCGGTGGAATCCGGCGCGGCCCGCGTCCTGGTCCATCCCGGACGCTACGCCCAGACCTTCTACCTCGTCTCGGGCGTGCAGGTGGTTGGCTCCGGCGCCGAGACGACGATCATCGAGCCGCCCGCGGGCACAGCCGCGACCCTGGTCACCGCGGAGGGCGTGGCCAGCAGCTCGCTCTCGCGGGTCACGCTGGCCGGCGCTTCCGGCTGGACCGGCTTTCTCGCCGAGGGCGGGGCCGTGGGCCTCAAGTTCGCGCGCAACATCGTCCGCGACCTGGGCACCGGCGTGCTCCTGCGCGGCAGCAGCGCGGTGGAGCTTGTGAACAACACCTTTGTGCGCAACGGCGACGGCATCGTCGCCGAGGGGACCAACCCGGTAAACGTGCGCAACACCATCCTGGCCTATCACACGGGCACCGGCCTCAAGCGGGGCGCCAGCTCCAGCCTCGCCAACACCTATAACGACTTTTGGGCCAACGGCGCCGACATGGACCCGGTGGACGTGGGTGGCGGCAAGCTCTTCCGCGACCCCGCCTTCCGCAACCTGGCGGCGAACGACCTGCGCCTGGCCGCCGGCTCGCGCCTGATCGACATGGGCGCGCCCGGCGACCCCACGCCGCCAGGCACCGGCACCCGGGTGGACATGGGCTACGCCGAGTACAATGCGGCGGGGTTCTACGTCAGCCCGAGCTACTCCGCCACGTCCCTGAACGACGGCCTCACCTGGGGCGTGGACGCCTTTACCACCATCCAGGCGGCCCTGGACGCCGCGGGATCGGCGCTGCGCAACCTGGGGGCCGCGCCCGAGGGCGGCTACAGCGTGGGCGTGGACGACGGCACCTATGCCGAACGGGTCACCGTCCCCAGCCACGTGCGGCTGGTCGGCTCCGGCGCCGCGGTCAGCATCATCGACGCGGGGAGCGGCGGCAGCGCCGTGACCCTGGACGCCGTGACCGACGTGGAGGTCTCCGGATTCACCCTGCAGGGCGCCAACGCGGCGGGCGCGGGGATCGAGCTCAAGAACGGCGCCAGCCGGATCGCCATCCAGCGGAACGTCATCCGCAACGGCGGCGGCGCGGGCGTGAGCCTCGCCGGGGCATCGTCCGCCGCGATCGCGTTCAACACCATCGTCGGCAACGCCGGCGCGGGCGTCTATGCGACCGGCTCCGGCGCCTGGGCCAACGTCCGCAACAACATCCTGGACGCCAACGGAACCGGCCTGCAAGCCGCCTCCGGCGCGTTGATCCGCAACGACTATAACCTGCTGGACAACACGGCCAACGTCTCGGGCGTCACGGCGGGGGCGCATACCCTCACGGCCGACCCGGCCTTTGCGGCCACTGGCCACTATATCCCGTCGGCCACCTCCCCCGCGCTGGACGCGGCGGACCCGCTGGCCGAGGCGCCCCTGGCGGGCGGCCTGCGCGCCGACCTGGGCTATAAAGAGCTGATCGCCAGCCCCCTGACGCTGATCGTCGGCCCGCAGATCGACTCGACGGTCACCGGCAACTCGGGCGTGGCCAAGATCGAGGTCGGCACGGTGCTGGTGAGCGATCCGAGCCAGCCCGTCACGGCCACCCTGCCCGCGACCTGGTCGACGCTGACCCCGTCCACCAGCGGCCAGCCGCTCTACCGCTGGACGCAGAGCGTGACCAAGAGCGCCGCGGGGCTCTACCGCGCCTATAGCCGGGCGACGGACGTCGCCGGGAACGCCGAAGCCGACCAGCTCGACTGGTACGAGGGCGATTTCGTCATCGATACCACCGCGCCCTCGGTGAGCTGGGGCACGCCGGCGCTGCCCGGCAGCACCAGCGCGGCGGCGGCCCTGGCCGTGGCGCAGGTCACGGGCACCGTCGCCACCGCCTCCGGGACGCGCGACGACATCAAGCAGGTCTACTTTTCCGCTGCTGGCCCCGGCGGGACGGTCACCTACCCCGCGGAGCGCAGCGGCAGCACCTTCCGCGCCTGGATCCCCTTCCCCGCCACCGGCAGCTATACCATCAGCGCCGTGGCCGTGGACGAGGCGGGCAACCAGGCCCAGACCACCGCCACCGTGGCCGTGAGCGCCAGCAACCACGTGGCCACCATCAGCGAGCCACCCAGCGGCAGCGCCGTGGACGGGACGGCCGTAACCTTGCGCGGCTATGTCCGCTTTACCGCGGCAGGCGCGGGCCAGGTGGCGATCACCGGCGGCGCCTCCACCGTGCAAGCGACGCTGGAGACGCCGGGCGCGCGGTTCAGCGCCTGGTCGGCGGCGATCACCCTGACGGCGGGCGACGGGTCCAAGACGCTCACCGCCACCCCCAACCTGGGCGGCGCGGCTGGCTCGGCGTCCGCCACCAGCCTGACCCTGGACACGACGGCGCCCACCCTGGCCGTCACGACCCCGGCGGCCAGCGCCTGCGTCACCCAGACCGTCGCCTTCGCGGGCACGGCCTCGGACGCCGGCAGCGGCCTGGCGCGGGTCGAGGTCTCGGTGGACGGCGGCTACACCTGGCGACGGGCCACTCTCGGCGGCGGCAACTGGTCCCTGAACTGGGACCTGGGCGCGCAGCAGGATTATGTCACCTATCCGGCGCGCGTCCGGGCCATCGACGCCGCCGGCCAGGTCACCACGGTCTCCCGGCCAGTGGCGGTGGACGGCGTGCCGCCCACGGGGCTCCCGCCGGTCGCCTTTGGCGAGCCGGAGGGGCAGCACCTGCCACTGGGCGCCAGCCTCTCCATCGCCTGGAACGCGCCGCAGGACGCCGGCGGGCCTGTCCAGGTCCTTCTGGCCGTGGACCAGGTCACCAACACGGCGCCCAGCGCCGTGGCCAGCGGCACCAGCTCCACCGCCACGCTGAATGCGGTGGGCGACTGGTACGTCCACCTGGCCGCGCAGGACGCCAAGGGCAACCGGATCACCTATCACTACGGCCCCTGGCACGTGCGCGACATGGCCAATGCCGCCTTCACCGCCCGGCGCCAGTCCATCGTCATCGACGGGCTCGTTGACCTGGCGGATGACGAGTGGCTGGATACCGACCTGCTGGGCTCGGACACCCAGGGACTGGAGACCCAGCAACTGTACGCCACCTGGGACGGGCAAGCGATCTACCTGGGCTGGAGCGGCGCCTGGTGGACCCTGGATGGCTCCATGTGGGCCTACCTCGACGTGGCGACCGGCGGCAGCACGCGTTCGGTCGGCGGGGCGCAGACGCTCCCCTTCGCCGCCGACCTGGCGGTGGTGGTGGATGGCCCGGAGACCGGCTCCCTGTATACCTGGAGCGGCAGCGCCTGGGCTCTCTCGGGCACGGCGCTCAACTTTGCCCACGGCCCCAGCGGCGACACCGAGGCGCGGGTCGCCTACGCCTTGTCCGCCAGCCAGACCGTCAAGCTGGTGGCGTTCGCGCTACCGCTGAGCGCCGCCGAGCTGGGCCTGACGGCGCTTTCGCCCAAGTCCAGCGGCGTGGAGCTGGCCGCTGCCGACGACACCGGCCAGCCCTGGGCCATCTTCCCCAACACCAACCCGTTGGACGCGCCCCCGGTCGAGGTCTATATCTGGAACACGCCCAACGTCAACAACATGAACGACGGCCAGCCGAGCGCGCGGACGGTGCGCTACTCCGTCAGCACGCCGCAGGCCCCCGGCGCGGCCTGGTGCCCCAATAGCACCCTGGAGTACCACATCGCTATCGAGAACCCCGAGGCCAGCGAGCTCTCGGGCCTGACGCTGGCCCTGGCGGCGACGAGCGGCCTGGGCTACCAGACCGTGACCGGCGCCACGCGGACCAGCGGCTCCGTGGGCGGCGCGGCCTGGACCCTGAGCGTGCCCACCATCGCCGCGGGGGCCACGGCGCAGGTGATCGTGGCGGCCCAGACCGCCGCCAGCTTGACCGGCCTGGAGGCGGTGACGAGCACCATCACCCTGGCGGCGGGCAGCGCCTCGCTCACCGGCGAGACCGTGGCCACCGTCGCCCACCGCGTGGATGGGGACGCGCCTATCGTATCCATCGACGCCATCCCCGGCTTGGCCGTCGCCGCGGGCGCGCACACCTTCACCGGGACGGCCAGCGACGGCGCCGGCTCGGGCGTGGTCCGCGTCGAGGTCTCGGCCAACGGCGGCGGCTGGCAGACGGCCGTCGGCACGCTGGCCTGGTCGGCCGACATCAGCATCGCCAGCGGCGCGACCCAGGTCCTCCTGATGGCGCGCGCCGTGGACGGCTGCGGGCGCACCAGCGTCGTGGCCGCCAAGACCTTCGCCGTGGACGTGACGCCGCCAACGGTCTCCTGGAGCGTGCCCGCCGTGATCGCGGCCCCGGTTGCGACCCTGGGCGGCACGACCGCCGACCCGCAGCCCGCCGGCGCCCTGGTATCCAAAGTGGAAGTGCAGGTGGACGACGCGGTGGCCAGTTGGGAGCTGGCCATCGGCCCCTATGCGCCCGTCTCGGGAGCGCAGAGCTGGGCCTGGGCCTGGGACGCCCCAACCGAGGACGGCGCGGCGCACCGCCTGCGGGCGCGCGCCACCGACGGCGTGGGCAACGCGTTCACCACGTCCTGGCAGGACACCTGGGTCGATAACGTGTCGCCCCAGGTCACCGTGACCAACCAGCTCGGCAGCGTCGTCCTGTCGGGCGGCAAGGGGATCGGCAAGCTCTCCATCGCCGAGTCCACCGGCCTGCTGCCGGGCGCAGGGGACGCCCGCATCTCCAAGGAGGTGGATATCCTCGCCGCGCCGGTGGTCTTGCTCGCCGGCACGGTGGCCGACGGCTCGGCGGTGGCAATGGTGCGCGTCCGCATCTATGACCCGCTGGGCAGTTCCTCCATCGCCTGGGCCACCTTGAGCACCACCACGGGATACTGGCAGTACACGTCGGACATCACCACCTGGCTGGCGGGGACCTACGCGCTCTGGGTGGAGGTGGAGGATATCTATGGCAACATCACGGTGCTCGGCCCCTACACCCTGGTGATCCAGGCCGGGTCGGGCGCGCTGACGCTGGCCATCGTCACCGACTGCAACCTCGGCGCCCGGGTCACCGCGGTCTATACCGGGACGCTGCCTGCCACCTATACGATCAGTTGGGGCGACAACACCACGTCCAATGGCAGCACGACCTCCGGGATCCTCAGCGCCCAGAAGACGTACACCGCCTGTGGCTCCTACCCCGTGGACGTCACGGTCACCGACCCGCAAGGGACCGTCTACCTGAAGAGCGGGACCGCCGTGGCCAAGCGCGCCCCCTCGCTGGGCGCGCTGACGCTGACCCAGCCCAACCCCTGCGCGACGCAGGTGCAACTGGCCACGACCCAGCCCACGCTCTACTGCGCCGCGCCGGCCTCCTGGCGGCTGTCCTGGTCAGACGGGGTCAAGGCCACCGGCGCAGGCGCGCCGTCGTTGACCATCACGCGCACGCTCAACGCAGCAGCGTGTGGCACGCTCTCGGCCACGATGACCATCACCGACACCAACGGCTGCGTCACGAGCGCCACGAGCAACGTGCTGAGCGTCAACTGCGCGCCCAAGATCAACAGCCTGACCATCGCGCAGCCCAGCCCCTGCGCCGACGTGATCGCCTACGCGGCGACGCTGGCCGATGGCGACAGCGATGCCCTCTCCTGGCGACTGAACTGGTCCGATGGCGGACGCCTCACCGGCAGCGGCAACACGCTCAGCGGCAACTATACCCTGGCCAGCCCCAGCTATGCCGGGAACATCCAGGCTACGCTCACCATCACCGACGCGGCGGGCTGCACCGCCGTGCTGGCCAGCAACACCGTCAACGTCAACCAGCCGCCCGCCATCAGCAGCCTGTCCATCGCGCAGCCTAGCCCCTGCGCTGACGTCATCGCCTACGCGGCCTCCATGGCTGACCTAGACGGCGACGTGATCTCCTGGCGACTCAACTGGTCCGACGGCGGACGCGCCACCGGCTCGGGCAACTCGCTCAGTGGCAACTATACCCTGGCCAGCCCCAGCTATGCCGGGACCATCCAGGCCACCCTCACCATCACCGATGCGGCGGGCTGCACCGCCGTGCTGGCCAGCAACGTCGTCAACGTCAACCAGCCGCC
>ENA-UOUL01001502-UOUL01001502.1-bioreactor-metagenome-genome-assembly--contig:-NODE-1502-length-31989-cov-4.181280_pt1 | contig 31989 bp, 28 predicted proteins | sample MGYA00249838_ERZ747220 | MGnify/ENA primary metagenome ERZ747220 (study PRJEB28778, sample SAMN05720191) | bioreactor metagenome | isolation source: Anaerobic biogas reactor | place: USA:Washington... | reverse complement strand
CCTCGAGATACTTCATCATCAGCTCGTCATCGGCCTCGGCGGCGTACTCCATCATCTCGGTGCGCGCCGCCTCGACCTCATCGCGCATGGCCGCCGGGATCTCGCCCTCCTTGCCGTCAGCGCCCATGTGGGCCTTCATCGTGACGAGGTCGATGATGCCGGTAAAAGAGTCCTTGGAGCCGATGGGCAGCACGATAGGGATGAAGGTCACCTCGAACTTGGTGCGAAGCTGCTCCATGGTCCGCGAGAAACTGGCGTTGTCGCGGTCCATCTTGTTGACAAAGACCATACGAGGCAGGTTGGCCTCGTCGAGGAATTCCCAGTGGAGTTCGGCGCCCACCTCGACGCCCGAGGAGGCGCATACCACCAGCACGCCGCTGTCGACGGCGCGAATGGCGTTCTTGACCTCGCCGACGAAATCCATGTAGCCCGGCACGTCGAGGATGTTCAGCTTGCGGTTCTGCCACTCGGCCGGCAGCACCGAGGTGTTGACGGACAGGCCCCGTGCCTGCTCCTCCTCGTCATAGTCGGAGACGGTGTTGTGATCCTCGATTCGGCCCAAACGCGTCGTGGCGCCGGCGTCGAAGAGCATGGACTCACTGAGGGTCGTCTTGCCACAGCCGCCATGACCCAGCAGCGCCACGTTGCGTAGGTCCTGCACCTTGTACTCTTTCATGAAGTGGGGTTCCTCCTGGCCAGTCAATCCTCTGACGGCTGATTATATCACAGCGACCGGTTATCAGCAAGCCTTGTGCTCGGCTGCTCCCGGTCTTTCCGAGACTGCTGCCGCAGCGATAATGTATTGTAGCGCCTTCCGAGGGTCCCCCGCCGCGACGTTGTGGGAGGTATGCAGGCGCAATGGGCACGGAAGCCATCTGAATGCAGTGCCTTGGTACCGTATACCTCCTTGCCCTCGCCGGTAGGTGTACAGACGACATAAGAGGTGTTCGTGCACATTCTTCCCACTTGCCCCTTGATTATAGAACGAATGTTCTATATAATGATGCCGAGGACCTTTTATGGCACAGGTGAGAAGAAACGCACGCCTCGAATCCACGATTGCCGCCTTGCAGCGGCGCTGGGGCACGCGGGCCATCTACCGGCCCGGGGACACCCCAGAGCCCGATGTGCCCATCTGTCCCACCGGCTTTGAGGCGCTGGACGATGCCCTGGGGATCGGGGGGCTGCCGCGGGGCAGGTTCAGTGAGCTGATCGGTTATGGCACGGCGGGACAATCCACCGTGGCGGCTCGCACGCTGGCCCGGGCCCAGAGCGGCGGCCAGCAGGTGGCCTATGTGGACGTCGGCGCCACCGTCGATATCGACAACCTGGTGCGCTGCGGCGTGCGGCTGGACGACTTGACGATCCTGCGGCCGCAGGGGTTCACCCACGCCCTGGCCATGACGGGCGACCTGCTGCGCGCCGGCGGGGTGGCGGCGGTGGTGTTCGATCGCGTCCACGACCTCTATCTGCTGGCCGACGGCGAGGCACACGCCGAGTTCCATCGCGCCGTGCGCGACTGGACCCCCGTGTTGGCCCGCTCGCTGGGCACGTTTCTCTTTATCACCGAGGCGTCGGCGCCGGGAGTCTATCCGGAAGACCTGCCGCTGCCGCACATGGCCAGCGTGCGGCTGGCGTTCCGGCGGCGGCGCTGGCTGCTGCGCGGGACGCGCATCGTGGGGTACGCCTCCGAGGTCACGGTGCTCAAGAACCGCCACGGCCCCTCGCGCCAGAGCGTGACGCTCGAGATCGTGATCGGCGATGGTACGTAGAGCAGGGGAATGGAACGCGGATACACGCGGATTCTACGGATAGACGCGGATCTAGGAACAAAACCAGAGATCACAGGAACCCTGATCTCCATCCCCTCTGTGCCCTCTGTTTTCTGCGGTTGAATGTTCTATCCGCGTCCATCCGCGTTCCAACGGTTTCCAACGAGGGGGATGCCCATGAGAAGGCGCGAGGGGTGGCAGGGGCGTATCGGCTGCATCTGGGTGGCGCCCAGGCCGGCAGTGGAGGGATGGGAGAGGGGGCTGGCGGCGCTGGAGGCGCACAGCCCGGCCATCGAGGAGGGCCCTGTCGTGGCGGGGGGCGGCGCCCCCGAGGAGGAGGGCGCCGTGGCCTACCTCGACGCCCGGGGGGTCGCCCCCCGCTACGGCAGCGAGGACGCCTGGGGGCGCGCCGTGCTGGCCGAGATGCGGCTGCACGTCGGGGATGGCGCGCGCCTGGGGGTGGCGGGGACCAAGTTCGCCGCCTGGATGGCCGCCTGCACGGCCGCCGCCGAGGCGGGCTATCAGATCGTCACGGGGGGCGACCGGGCGTTCCTGGCGCCGCTGCCGGTGCAGGTCATGCCGGTGATCCTGACGCGGGAGGCGTGGCGCCGGCTGCAGATCCTGGGGCTGCGCACCGTGGGACAGTTCGCCGCGCTCCCCGAGGCGTCGGTGGCGGAGCAGTTTGGCCCCGAGAGCGTCATCGCCCACCGCTGGGCCCGGGGGCTGGACGATCGCCCCGTGGTGGGGCGCCGGCGCCGCCTGGTCAAGGCGCGGCTCGAGTTCGACGTGCCCGAGGCGCGCCGCGAGGCGCTGGTCGAGACGGCCATGCGCCTTACCGCGCGCGCCATGGACGATCTCCCGCCCCCGAAGGAGGCGTGGGCCATCAAGCGCCTGCAGTTGGAGGCGCGCTTGGTCGACGGCACGGTGCAGCGCCACGTCACCTGGCTGGGCAGCTCTCCCGGACCGGAGACGGTGCGCGCCCTGTGGGGTCACCTGGTCGACCGCCTGGCGACCGCCAGGGATGGCGCGGTAAGGGATGGCGCGACCGCGGCGGGCATGTCCGCGGCGGAAGGTCCGGGCGTCAGGGGCGTGGCCGCCATCGGCGTGCGGCTGGTGGGCCTGGAGCCCACCGGCGGGAAGCAGCTCGATCTGTTCGTGCACACTCGCACGCGGCTGCAGCTCGATCAGACGCTGCGGCTGCTGGCGAAAAAGCATTCGCCGGCCTGCGTGGTGCGGGCCAGCCTGTTGGACGCGCGGGAGCCGCTGGTGGCGCGGCGCTACGGGCTCCAGGAGTATCGCCCATGAGCCCCTTCTGGACGTCGGGCCAGCCGATCGAGGTGCTGGCCGCCGAGCCCCCCATCGAGTTCCGCTGGCACCACCACCTGCATCGCGTCCAGCAGGTGAGCGATCACTGGCGCATCCATCTCGATTGGTGGGAGGAGGAGGTGTGGCGCGATTACTGGGAGGTGACCACGGACAGCGGCCTCTGGTGCGTGCTCTACCGCGACCTGCTGGCGGACGGCTGGTACCTCGAGAGGATCTATGAGTGAGCCCTACGTGGAGCTTCACTGCCACTCGTGCTTCTCGCTGCTCGACGGCGGCTCGACGCCCGAGGCGCTCCTCGATCGGGCGACGGAACTCGAGATGCCCGCCCTGGCCCTCACCGACCACGACGGGCTGTACGCCGCCATCCGCTTCTCCCTGGCGGCCCGCCAGCGCGGGATCGCGCCCATCATCGGCGCCGAACTCACCCTCACCGGGGATCCCGCCCTGGCCCCCACGAGCCATCTCCTCCTGCTGGCCGAGGATCGGCGGGGCTATCGCAACCTCTCTCGCCTCATCAGTCGCGCGCAGCTCAACGGCGCCAAGGGGCAGCCGCTGCTGGCATTCGAGGAACTCGACGGGAACACGGCGGGGCTGATCGCCCTGACGGCCTGCCGCCAGGGGCGGGTGGCCGCCTCGCTGCAGGCCGGCGACGTCGCCGGCGCGCTGGCCGCCCTCCACGCGCTGAAGGACCTCTTTGGGCCGCAGGGCGTCTACGTCGAGCTGCAGCGCCACTACCACCCCGGCGACGAGGCGCTGGCCGAGGCCCTGGCGGAGTTGGCGCACCGGGCGGGCCTGCCGGTGGTGGCCACCAATGACGTCCACTATGCCCGGCGCGACGGCCGGCGGCTGCAGGACGTGCTGGTGGCCATCCGCCACAACATGCCGGTGCACGATTGCCGCACGCTGCTGCGCCCCAACTCGGAGTATTACCTGAAATCGGCGGCCGAGATGCGACCCTTGTTCGCCGCCCACCCCGGCGCCCTGGCGCGCACCGCCGAGATCGCCGAGCGCTGCCGCCTGGAGCTTTACTTTCGCGATGAGGCCGCCTCCCCGCCGGATACCGAGACCGACGAGTCCCCCGACGCGCGGCTGGCGATGCTCTGCCTGGCCCGGCTGCCGGCCCTCTATCCCCAGGGCGCCGCGCGCGCCGAGGCGCAGATGCGCCACGAGCTGGACGTCATCCGCCAGACCGACCTGGCCGGCTACTTTTTGCTGGTGTGGGACATCGTCCATCATGCCAAGCGGGAGGGGATCCAGGTGCGCGGGCGCGGGTCGGCGGCCAACTCCATCATCGCCTACCTGCTGGGGATCACCAACGTGGACCCCCTCGCCCACGGGCTGCTGTTCGAGCGCTTTTTGAGCACCGAGGCGCGCGTCATGCCCGACATCGACCTCGACTTTTGCGCGCGGCGCCGCGAGGAGGTGATCCAGTACGTCTACCAAAAGTACGGCGAGGCGCACGTGGGGATGGTGTGCAACTATGTGACCTATCGCTCTCGCAGCGCCGTGCGCGATGTGGGCAAGGCGCTGGGGCTGCCGGCCGACCTCATCGACCGCCTCGCCAAGAGCCAGGGCAAGTGGGGCGTGCGCAGCGCGGGGTACGACCCGGAGGAGGAGGCGGAGCGCTATGGCGTGCCGCAGCACCTCTGGGAGCAGTTCGTGGACCTGCAGTCCGCCATCCAGGGGTATCCGCGCCACCTGAGCATCCACACCGGCGGCATGATCATCACCCGCTCGCGGCTGGACGAGGTGGTGCCCCTGGAGCGGGCCACCATGCCGGGGCGCGTCGTCGTCCAGTGGGACAAGGACAACGTCGAGGACGCCGGCCTCATCAAGCTGGACCTGCTATCGCTGCGCACCCTCGCGGCGGTAGACGAGTGCCTGCGCACCATCGAGGAGACGCGGGGTGTGCGCATCGACCTGGACGCCCTGCCGCTGAACGACCCGGCGGTGTACCGCCAGTTGCAGCGCGCCGACACCATCGGCGCCTTCCAGGTCGAGTCGCGGGCGCAGCAGCAGGCGCTGGTGCAGATGAAGCCGCGGGTGTTCGCCGACATCGTCGTCGAGGTGGCGCTGATCCGCCCGGGGCCGCTGCAGGGGAACATGGTGCACCCCTTCTTTCAGCGGCGCAACAACCGCCAGCCGGTGACTTATCCCCACCCGCTGCTGGAGCCGATCCTGGCTGAGACCCTGGGCGTCGTCGTGTTCCAGGAGCAGATCATCCGCATCGCCATGGTGATGGGCGGGTTCTCGGCGGGGGAGGCCGACATGCTGCGCCGGGCGATGTCGCGCCACCGCTCGGAGGACGAGATGGCGTCCTTCCGGCGGAGGTTCGTCAGCGGCGCCCTGGCCAAGGGGGTCGACGAGGAGGTGGCAGAGGACGTGTTCGGCAAGCTGATGGGGTTCGCCAGCTATGGGTTCTGCAAGTCCCACGCCGCGGCCTTTGCCAAGACGGCCTACGACACCCTCTACCTGCGGGCCTACTATCCGGCCGAGTACTATTGCGCTATCCTGAACAACGAGCCGATGGGGTTCTATGCGCCGCGGGTGGTGGTCAGCGACGCGCGGCACCACGGCGTGACGATCCTGCCCATCAACGTGAACCGCAGCGACGAGCCGTGCACCGTGGAGGGGGGCGGCATCCGCCTGGGGCTGCGCTACGTCGACGGCCTGGGGGAGGTGGGCGCCGGACGCGTCATCGACGCCCGGCCGCCCCACGGCTACGTCGGGCTGAACGACCTGTGCCGGCGCACGCGTCTCCCGCGGCGCCTGGTGGAGAACCTGATCCTGGCGGGGGCGCTGTCCGATTGGAGCCGCGACAAGCGCGCCCTGGCGTGGGAGCTAGGGCGGCTGCGCTACCGCGAGGACGAGTTGCCCATCCCCCTGGCGCCCGACGGTGTGACCCTGGAGGCCATGACCTACGCCGAGGAACTGATGAACGAGTACGCCGCCACGGGGGTGGCGGCGGAGGGGCACCTCATGGAGCTGTTCCGTGACCAACTGAGCCATGCCAACGTATGCACCAGCGCCGAGCTGGAGCGTGTCGCCGCCGGAAGGCGGGTGCGCACGGCGGGGATGGTGGCGGTGCGCCAGGCGCCGCCCACGGCCAAGGGGTTTGCCTTTTTCACGCTGGAGGACGAGTGGGGCATGATCAACGTCATCGTCAAGCCCGACATCTTTCAGGCGCAGCGCGAGACGTACGTCAGCGCCGGCGTGCTGATGGTGCAGGGGACGGTGCAGCGCGCCCACGGCCAGACGAACCTCATGGCCGAGCAGAGCTGGCGACTGCGGTGAGGGGGGAGGCCATGGCCCGCGAGGAGGGCGTCGCGCCCGACGCCGGCACCTATATCCTGCTCATCGCCGTGGAGCGGGCACTCACCCTCGATGTGGGGCGCCTGGGAGCGATGACGTTTCCGCCCGGCTACTATCTCTATGTGGGGAGCGCGCTGCGCAACCTCGGCCATCGCCTGGCGCGGCACCTGCGCCGGGAAAAGAGGGTGCATTGGCACGTCGACGTGCTGCTGGGGCAGGCGCGGATCGTGGAGATATGGTACCGGCCGGGGAGCGAGCGTCTGGAATGCGCCTGGGCCCGCGCCCTGGCTCAGGCGCCTGGGTTGACGCCCTGGGGAAGGCGCTTTGGCTCGTCGGACTGCCGCTGCGCGACGCACCTGTACTATGCGGAGGCGCGGCCGGAGCGAGAGGAGGTGTGGCGGGGGCTGCCGGGGGATGAGGGGATTGGGGTCTGGGGTGTGTCGGCCAGCGTTTGACACTCCCCCGCCCCCGTGCTACCCTCGCGCGGTTGTCCGAGTCCCACCATCGAGGAGCATCGCGCATCCATGTGGCATTCCGTGTGGCGAGGGCTGCGCGCCACCATCCCTGTCGCGCTGGGCGTGGCGCCCTTTGGCGTCGCCTATGGCACCGTGGCGGCGGCGAGCATGGCGCCGTGGCAGGCGCAGCTCATGTCCCTCACCGTGTTCGCCGGCACGGCGCAGTTCATCGCCGCCAGCATGCTGTCTGAGGGGGCGGCGTACTTGCCCGTGCTGCTGACGGGCGTGCTCATCAACCTGCGGCTGCTGCTGCTCAGCGCGGCGCTGGCGCCCCACGTGGCCAGCGCTCCCAGGGCGCTGCAGCCGGTGCTGGCGCAACTCCTCACCGATGAGAGTTTCGCCGTCAGCCTGGCCGAGTTCGAGGGACGCGGCTCCGACTGGCGCTTTTGCGTGGGCTCGGGGCTGGCCATTTTCGGCGTGTGGCAGGTGGCGACGGCGGTGGGAATGGCCTTTGGCGCCGCCATCCCCGCCGGCCTGGGGCTCGATTTCGCGCTGCCCGCCAGCCTGATCTGCCTGCTCTTCCTGCTGGTGCGGGGGAGCCGGGCGGTGTTGGTGGCGTTGGGCTCGGCGGCGCTGAGCGTGGGGTTGGTGCTGGTGCTCCCCGGCACGTGGAACGTCATGGTCGCGACGCTGCTGGCGGCGACGGTGGGGGCGGCATGGAAGCGATGATCGCGGCCGCCGGCCGGGCCGCCGCCGGCCAAACCTCCCCCCAGAGCGCCATCGGTCTGACGGCCACGATCCTCGCGCTCGCCGCGGGCACCTTCCTGCTGCGCATCGTGCCGCTGGCGGTGCTCACACGCGTGTCGTTTCCCGGATGGTTGGAGCGCTGGCTGCGCCTGGTGCCCGGCGCGGTGCTGGCCGCCTCTCTTGCCCAGGCGCTGTTGGTGCAGGAGGGGCGCATCGCCTTCAGCGCCACCAACGTGTCGCTCCTGGCCGCCGTGCCGGCGTTCCTCGTGGCGTGGCGCACCCGCAGCGTCGTCCTCACCATGCTCGCGGGGATGGCGGCATACGCCTTGCTGCAGAACCTCATGGCGTGATGGAGTGAGCGGCGCGCACCGGCGTGCGCGCCCTACGGGTGTGGCGGGGATCCCATCGCGTGGCGGTAGGGGCCGAACGCCATGCGGCCCGCGGTTGGCGGTGGTCGCACGACGGCGCGCAGCGGCGTGCGCGCCCTACACATGTGGCGCGGCTCGCACCGCGTGGCGGTAGGGGCCGAACGCCGTTCGGCCCGCTGGTCCGCGCATTGTCACCCGTCCCGTTGGCGGCGTGAGTGGCTCAGCGGGAGCCATCCCAGCCCGCGACGGCGGGCTTTGCTCTCTTTGCGCCGGGCCTCGGCCCGCGGCGGACGCTCTCCCGCGTGATTTACGGCGCACCTACTCGCTACGGCGCCACCCACGTCCCATCGCCGCGCAACAAGCGGGGGTTGCCGGCCCACTCCATGAGCACGCCGCCGTCGAACTCTTGCGAGATGCCATCGACGGCCGTCTCGGATTCCGCAGCCCAGCCCACCGCCTCGCGCGCCTCGCCCACCAGGCACCAGATGCGGCCGAAACCCCGCACCGGCTGCAGCAGCCCCGCCGGCGGATCGGCCTCACAGCTCAGGTCGGGCATCCCCTCGTGCCAGTCGTCGGTGTACCCCCGCCAACCGCCCTCCTCCTCGAACACATAGATGACGCCGGACGACCCGTGCCACAGCATGTCGCCCCGCTCGAACGGCTGCCAGGCCCAGTCGCCGAACACGGCGTCGGCCCGCGGGCAGCCCATCTCCGTCTCGCCAAACTGGTCGTACGCTTCCTGCAGGCGGGCGTCAACCGTCCTGCTGCAGGGGTCCTCGCGCGTGGGCGTGGGGCTCAGCACGGGCACCGGCGTCAGGGTGGGCGCCTCGGTGGAGGCCGGCCGGGTCGGCACGGCGGTGGCCGCGGCGGTGGCCGCGGCGGTGGCCGCAGCGGTGGGAGAAGTCTCGGGCTCTGCCGTGGCCGCCGGAGCGGGCGTCTGCAGGGTCGCGGGCTTGGGCGGGGCGGGCATGGCCACGTCTTGGACGATGACGATGTCACCCGTGCCGTCCACGCCGGCATAGACGAGGCCGGCCTCGGCGTCCACCGTCAGGGAGCGCACGCGCCCCGCGACGCTGACCTCGGCGGCGGTCCCCAGGTTGCGCGTGTCGATGGCCACGAGGTGCGTGTCGGCCTGCGCCGCGTCGTTGGGGGCGGGCAGCGCCAGCCAGAGGTGCTGCGTGCTGGCGTTGAGCGCCGCCGCGCTGGGGCGCCGATCGAGCGGTAGGAAGGAGACTTCCTGGAGGGTCTTGGCGTCGCTCACCTGCAGGCCATAGTCGGTGAGGTGTGCGGTGGTGGCGTAAAAGCGGTCGGTGGCGGCGTCGTACACGAGTTGCCCGATGCCGAGGCGCCCCGGCGCCGCCGCGCCGAGATCCGCCACGCCGTCGGCAAGGAGCCCGGCGACGGTGCCGCCATTGGTGCCGGGGACGCCATTGAACGCCAGGGCATAGGCGCGCCCCCGACGGGTGTCGATGGTTACCCGCACCGGTGGCTCCGCCGCGCCCGTGATCGTCTCGGCGCTCACGGTCTCTGTCACGCCGGTCGCCAAGTCGACCAGCAGGTCGCCGGCATAGATGCGCCCCTGCGCCGCGTCCACCGCCAGGCCCATGGGGTTACGGCCGGTGGGGTAGCTGGCCGTCTCTTTGCCCTCGGGGTCCAGCAGCGCGAGGCGCGACTCGGCCTGCAGGAGCACCGCCAGGCCGCCGTCGGGGAGGGCGGCCACGCCGCCCGGATGCCGGCCGACGTACCACGCGCTCCGCAGACCGCCCTCGCCAAAGGCGAACACGCGGTCGCTGCTGCTCACGGCGGCATAGAGGGCGCCGTCGACGGGATCGACCGTCATCGCCTCCACGCGCGCCGACAGGGGGACGGTCTCTACCACCTCCAGGCGCTCGGCGTCGACCACCGCCACGCTGTCTCCCAACTGGTTGGCGATGTACAGCCGGCCGGAGGCCGGGTCGAGGGCCAGGTGGCGCGGGTCGAGGCCTACGGGGACCGTTGCCAGTAGCTCCCTGGCGGCCCCGTCGATGGCCAGCACCGCGTTCGCGTGCCCCGAGAGGAGATAGACATGGTCGCCCTTGGGTGCGGCGAGGGCGGCGGCCGGGTCGGGGGGCACGGGGAGGCGGTCCACCTCCTCGAGCGTGGCGGCGTCGAGGGCGACCAGAGAGGACGCCCCCTCGTCGGCGTCGAAATCGTTCACGTACACCCGCGTCCCATCCGCTGACACGGCCAGAGTGGCATAGCTGTTCAGTTCGGCGTGGGCCACCTCGGCCAGGGTGGCGACGTCGAGGGCGGTGGTGCGGTTGTAGCTTGCGACGTACATGACCGCCTCGTCGGGCGAAGGGACCATGGCGAGAGCCGAGCTGCCGGTGTCGATGGTCGCCTCGCCCAGCCGCGCGCCGTTGTCCAGTGCGAGCAGGTGAATACGTCCGCCCTGCGCCGACCCCACCCACAGCCGCCCCCCGGCGACGGCCAGCGCGGTACACGCCTCGGGCAGTTCCCAGGTGGCGGCCACGCGCCCGCCGTCGATCACCGAGACGGTGCCGTCCCCCTGGTTCAGTACAAAGACACGGCCCGAGGCCGGGTCCGCCACGATGGGGCCGGGGGAGGTGCCCACCGGCAAGACGCGCTCCACCGCATCGTCGGCGATGATGGAGACGTTGTGCGTGTCCTGGTTGGCGACGTAGACGCGGCCGCCCAGGACGGTGATGCCGGCGGGGCGCTCGCCCCAGCCGGGCAGGTACGAGGTGACATAAGCGCCGACGACGGCGGGCTGCGTCAGCGGCGTCGCCGTGGGGCGCGGGGTCGGCTCCGCCGGGGACGCGGTGACCTGGGCGGCGGGCGTGGCGGCCGGCGTTGGGGTGGCAGTGGCGGCGGCGCTGGCGCTCCACCAGGTGGCGGTGGGGGCGGGGGCCTGGGCGGCGGGGCGGCCGCAGGCTGTCAGGAGCGCGACCATCGCGAGCAGCAGGAGGCGCGTCGTGCGGTGCGGCGATGTGGCCAACGGCGTTCTGTCCAACGTGCCCTCCGAGGATGGGGCGCCGCGGATAGGTCAGGCGGGCGCGGCGTCCTCGTCGAGGCGCCGGGCAACGTCGAGCAGCCTGTCCACGCTGGCGCGGGTGATGGGGTTGGGCGGCAGGAAAGCGCACGCCACCTGGGAGCGGGTCGATGTCTCGAACGTGCCGATGCGGCGCGCCAGGTCGACGATCTCGCTCTTGTCCAGGCCGATCAACGGGCGCAGGATCGGCTTCTCGATGCCGTGGGAGATGACCTCCATGTTCGGCAGCGTCTGGCTGGCCACCTGCCCCAGGGCGTCGCCCATGACGATGCCGTGGGCGTCGTACTCGTACGCCACACTGACCGCCGCCTGTAGCAGCGCCCGCTTGCAGAAGAGGCAGGTCCAGCGCTCCTCGCCGATCTCGCGGAGGCGCTCGGCGAGCGGGCCCACCGCCTCGGCGTGGCTGCGGATGACCGGCTTGAGCTGCCAGCCATATGAGTAGCGCGACAGCACGACGACGTTGTCCATCACCTTGGCCGTCTCTTCGTCGTTGGTGGCGAAATGGAGCGGGATGATGCTGCAGCCGCGCTTCATCATCATCCACGCCGCCACGGGCGAATCGATGCCGCCGGACAGCAGCGCCACGACACGCCCCTCCGTACCCACGGGCAGCCCCCCCGGCGCCGCAATGACGCGGCCGTAGACCAGGGCGGCGTCCTGCCCCACCTCGACACCGATGGTGACGTCGGCGTTGTTCGACAGATCCACGCGCCCGTCGGTGGCGGCGATGACGGCCTCGCCCGCGATGCGGTCGATCTCGGGCGAGATGTGGGGAAAGGTCTTGTCGGAGCGGCGCGCCCGCACGCGGAACGATCGGTTCGGCCCGACGCCCGCCGCCCGCGCCTGGCGCACGCATTCCTCCGCGATGGCGCCCATCTCGCGGGGTACCTCGGCGACCGGACTGAGCGACACCAGGCCAAAGACGCGGCTCAGCGGCTCGAGGGCGGCCTCTACGTCGTCGGTGCGCGCATAGACGCGGCTGCCCACGGAGCGCACCTCGGCGCGCACGCCGTGCGCCTTGAGGGCGGCGCGAATGTTGTGTCTGAGCTGTCGGACGAACACGCCGCGGTTGCGCCCCTTCAGGGCGATCTCGCCGTAGCGCAGGAGGATCAGACCCATGATATCCCCATTCCAGACCGGTTCACGGTGCTTACGATTATAGGGCCGAGGAGAGAGGGGGTCAACCGGAGACTCACCACCAAGACACCAAGGCCACCAGGAACACCAAAGAGAGGCTGTTAGCTATTGGCTTTTGGCTGGTGGTCGCCCCACCAGCTCGCTTACGGCCAACAGCTAACAGCCAATTGCCTTTCCTTGGTGAACCTTGGCGCTCTTGGTGCCTTGGTGGTTCGTCCCTTACGTGGCCGGCGCGCGGCGGCCGCTGAGGCGGCCGAGGGCAGTGCGCAGCTCGCCGCGCTCCCACACCACGAGGAGCGGCACGGCGAAAAAGAGGGACGAGTAGGTGCCCGCCACCATGCCGATGGCCATGATGGTCATGAACTGGCGGATCGTCACCCCGCCAAAGAGGATGATGGCCACCATGATAAAGATGGCGTTGAGCTGCGTCGCCAGCGAGCGATGGAGCGTCTCCAGCAGGCTGCGGTTGACGATGGTCTCGAAATCCTCGCCGCGGCGCCGGCCGATGTTCTCGCGGATGCGGTCAAAGACGACGATCACGTCCTGCACCGAGAAACCCACGACGGTCAGGATGGCGGTAAGAAAGAGCGAGTCCACCTCCCAGCCGGCCACGAGCCCAAGGATGCTGGCGACCCCCAGCAGCAGGACCACGTCGTGCAGCATCTTGGTGATGGCGCAGACACCAAAGCGTAACGCGTTGGGCACGTTGCGAAAGGCGATGGCGATGAACACCAGGATGGCGGCGGAGGTCGCCAGGATGGCCAAGCCGGCGGAGCGCGTCGTCTCCCGGCCGACGGTGGGGCCCACGCTCTCGAAGCGCAGTTCGGTCACCTCGCCAAAGCGCTCCTCGAGCGTCGCGACGATCGCCTCCTTGGTCTCGACCTCCATCGGCTTGGCCCGGATGACGACGTTCCCCTCGGACCCGATGGTCTGCACGGTGGTATCGGCGAACCCCGCGTCGGTAAACACCTCGCGCACGTCCTCGACCACCACGGGCTGCTGGAAGCTCAACTCCATGAGCGAGCCGCCGGTGAAATCGATGCTGAGGCGCATCGGCGCGCCAAACGTGGCGGTGGAATAGATCATCGCCACCAGGCCCGGGATGATGAGCAGGGCGGAGATGAGGAAATACCAGCGACGCTTCTGAATCAGGGTGAACATGGAACCCTCCTCGCCTCCGCTAGATGCCCAGCAACCACTTTTTGTCGCGCAGGCCATCGCCCGCGACGGCCACGGTGGTACGCATAAAGGTGCGCGTGACGACCACGGCAGTGAACATGCTCACCAGCACGCCCAGCGCCAGGGTCAGAGCGAACCCCTTGACCATGCTGGCGCCAAAGCTGTTGCCAAAGATGAACAGGATGCCGCAGGTGATCCAGGTCGACACGTTCGAGTCCAGGATGGACGTCCAGGCCCGCCTAAAGCCCGACTCTACGGCGCGTCCCAGGGTGCGTCCCTGGCGCAATTCCTCGCGCATGCGCTCAAAGATGAGGATGTTGGCGTCCACCGCCATCCCCACCGACAGCAGGAATCCGGCGATGCCGGGCAGCGTCAGGGTCACGGGGATGAGCTTGAACAGCGCCAGCGTGAGGACGGCATAGATGAGCAGCGCCAGGTCGGCCAGCAGGCCGGGCAAGCGGTAGTAGATCAGCATAAAGAGGAGCACGACGATCAGGCCGATGGTGCCCGCCTGGATGCTGCGCTGCACCGACTCTTGCCCCAGGGTGGGGCCCACGGCGCGCGTGTCGATGATCTTGAGCGGGATGGGCAGGGCGCCGTAGCGCAGCTGCAGCACCGTGGCCTTGGCCTCGTCCACAGAAAAGTTGCCGGTGATCTGTCCGCGTCCCTCGGGGATGGCGCCCTCGATGCGTGGGCAGGAGATGATCGTTTTGTCCAGGGCAATGGCCAGGTAGCGGCCGACGTTGTTCGCGGTGTGTTCCGCAAAGATGCGCGCCCCCTCGTCGTCCAGCTCAAAGGCGATGACGGGAAAGCCGGTCTGATCGAACTCGACCGTGGCGCCGCGCAAGTTCTTGCCGGTGAGCACCGTGCGGTACTCCGTCTCGGCAGACTCGGCCTCGGTGACCGTCTCGCCCGCTTCGGCGGAAGTTGCCATATCGGTCTTGACGACGGTCCCGGGTGGCAAGTACTGAGCGCCGGTGTCGACCCACTCCATGAGGCCGGTCTCGCGCAGGTTCGAGACCGCCTGCTCGGGGTCCTCGATACCGGGCAACTCGACGAGGATTCGCCGGCTGCCGATCCCCTGGACGACCGGCTCGGTGACGCCCAGGCCGTTCACGCGATTCTCGACGATCTTGCGCGCCGCGGCCATCGCCTCGGCGTCGATCGCTTGATCCTCCGGCAGGTCCGCCTCGAGCAGGACCTGCATACCACCCTGCAGGTCGAGGCCCTGGTGCACGCGGATGTCGCGGTCGATGGTGTTGCCGCCGATCTGCAGGTGGATGCCGGGGTTCGACGGCAGCGACGCCCAGATCGCTACGGCGGCGACCACCACGATCAGGATCAGCAACCGTATGTCGCGCTGTTGCATGCTTGTCTCCTATGGAACGGATGCCGACGTTGTCATGCGCCGACGGTGTCGCAGTGCGGGCCGGGAGCGGCCGCATCTCGCGCTCGCCCTGTGCCCTGGCAAACAAAAACACCCGCGTGGGTGTCCTGGCTGACTCCAGTCCCGGCGTGGCCGGGGGCACTCGTTGCAGTAGAGCAGCGTGCCCATGGCCCCATTATAAGTGGGCGTAACCCGGTGTCAAACACCCGGAACACCTGCCCGAGATCGCCCGCGTCATGCGCTTGGGTGTGAGGGTTCCTGCAGGGGGATCACCCGGAGGTGTTCCGACACGACGGCGTGATCCCCAGGCTATCGAGGGCGCGCACCACGCGCTCGAACACCTCCTGCTCGGAGAGGCCCTCGGTGGGCAGATACAGGTCGCAGTGTGCGCGGGCGTGGCGCAGACGGTGGTGCTGCTCGTCCAGGTACTCCTGGGTAAAGTCGGTGCGGCGCCGCGCGAGGAGGGTGGGCAGCGACACGTCAAGATAAACGAGCGCCTCGGGACGGGCGAGGCGGCGCCACATGTCGGGCACGTACGAGTGTTCCTGCGCGGGCTGCCAGGCGTCATAGCCCGCCGCCCTGAGGCGGGCGACGAGCACGCTCTTGCCCGATGCGCACGGCCCCACGATGGCGACGCGCCCGGGGACGGACGCGTCCTCCGGTTCGGGGCTGCGCGCCGCTCCTGCTGGAGCTGCCGGCCCGCGGTGGGCCGGCGAATGGCCGGCCATGGGCGCCTCCCTCCGGGCCCTCTAGACGGGAAAGCTCGCGGCGAAGCGACGCGCGCCGTGGGGGACGTCCTCGGGGAGCACGGCGGCCACCACCACCGACACGTCGTCGCCCGGGCGATAGTCGTCCGCGGCCAGAGCAGCCTCCAGGATGCCATCGGCAATCGCCTGCGCCGGCAGGCGATGCGCCGCCAGCTTGGCCACCAGACCCGGCACGTCCATCGGTGCGCCCTGCCGAATGCCCGCCTCCATCACCCCATCGGAGGCGGCCACCACGTAGGTGTCGGGTTCGATCGGCAGCTCGACGATCACCGGCTTGGTATTGGCGTGGATGCCGATGGGCTCGCTCTCGGCGTCCAGCGCCCGCACCAAGCCACCGTGTGCGACAAAGCCGGGGCAGTGGGCGTTGCGCGAGACGACCAGCGTGCGGCTCGCCAGGTCTACCGAGATGATCTGTAACTCGGCCGAGACGCGGCCGCCGCGGTGCGTCCGCAGATAGTCGTGGGCGGCGCGGGCGGCGGCGCCGTCGCGCACCCCCTCGCCCAACAGCGAGATCGCCTTCCTCGCCACGATGTTGCTCACCACCTTGGCGCCGCGTCCGCTGCTCTGGCCGTCGACGAGCACCACCGAGAGGCCGCCATGGGGCCGCTCGATCACCTCGACGGTGTCGCCGCTCTCGCTCGTGGCGTACTTTTGTACCTTGGCTACGCCGATCTCGATGTGCACGGGTGCGTTGCTCCGGGAACAAGGGTCGAATTCCATGGACATTGTACCATAGGGCGCAAAGCGCAAGGAAATGAGATCTGAGGAGCGGCAGGAATGCCTTGACAGACGTGCTCCTCACCGTATAATCTGCTGCGAGTCGAGACCCCCGGGCGAGCCGGTCACCATGCCCACAATCCTCTTCATCCGTGGATGGAGGCTCTTCTTCTACACGAACGAGCGGCACGAGCCGCCTCACGTGCATGTTCAGAGGGGCGACTCGGAGTGCAAGTACCGGCTGTATCCCGAGACATTCGATATCGAAGAGGTATACGCGTACCGGCTCGGCCCTGGTGAGAGGCGCGCGATTCGCCAAATCATCTTTGACCATTTTGACTACATCGTTGCCGATTACGCCAAGTTGCACTCACATGGGAGTGGCAGCAGATGAGTCGCAAGCATGACGTGTCGTCGATCCGGACAGATAGGGCCTACCTGTATCTGACCGTGGACGGTAAGCGCTATAGGATACCTTGGGGAGACTGCTCACCACGGCTAGTCCAGGCATCCTACCTGGAGCGACGGCGGGTCGAGGTCTCGCCCTCGGGCTATGGGTTGCGCTGGCCGCTGATCGATGAGGATCTGGCCATCGAGCCGCTGATCGCAGGGGCGGAAGAGATTCTCGCCGAGACCGCGTAAGGCGCCTGAAGCCGCTGGTCGGCACGCAACGAGGCACCTTCCGTCGATAGAGCCGAGTCATACACAGGGAAGGATGAGGACATGGATACCAAGACGATCGGGTTCATCGGCCTGGGGATCATGGGTGGGCCCATGGCCGGGCATCTGATGAAGGCGGGACACAAGGTGGTGGCCTATGATGTGGTGCCCGCCGCCATCGAGCGCGTGGTGGTGATGGGCGCTGCCGCTGGCGCGTCGCCCAAGGACGTGGCCGCCAAGGCGGAGGTGGTCATCTCTATGGTGCCCGATTCGCCCGACGTGGAAAAGGTCTATCTCGGCGAGGACGGGGTGCTGGCGGGCGCCAAGTCCGGCACGCTGCTGCTCGACATGTCGACCATCTCGCCCGTGACCGCGCAAAAGGTGGCGGAGGAGGCCGCGAAGAAGGGCTGCCCCATGCTCGATGCGCCGGTGAGTGGCGGCGAGGTGGGCGCCAAGGAGGCCACCCTGTCCATCATGGTGGGCGGCGACCCCCAGGTGTATGAGCAGGCAGTGGCGATCTTTCAGCTGATGGGCAAGCCCACCTACTGCGGCGTCTCCGGCGCGGGCCAGACGGTCAAGGCCTGCAACCAGATCCAGGTGGCCATGAACTTTATCGGTATGGCCGAGGCGCTGGTGCTGGGGGCCAAGGCGGGGGTCGATCCCGAGATCATCCTCAAGGTGCTCAGCGCGGGCTATGCCCAGACGCGCGTCATGGACGTGCGCGGGCCGCGGGCGCTCAAGGGGGACTATGCGCCTGGGTTCAAGGCGCGCTTTCACTACAAGGACCTGAACATCATCCGCGAGACGGCGCGCGCCTACGGCGCCAGCCTGCCGGCGTCGGCGCTGGCCCACGAGCTGTTCACGGCCATGATGGCCAACGGCTGGGGCGAGCTGGATCACTCGGCCGTGGTCAAGGTCATCGAAAAGCTGAGCAACGCCCAGGTGCCGGTGAAGGAATAGCGGCGGTACCTCGCGTATCGGCAAGAGGGGCCGGACCCGCATGGGTCCGGCCCCTCTTATGGTTGACAATATGATGTATAATATGATGTATAGAGTCATGCGAGGGGAGGACGAGATGGCGACCATGGTCCGGAAACAGGTGTATATCGAGGCTCGACAGGATGAGCTCCTCAAGCGCATCGCCAAGGCAACAGGGGTTTCCGAGGCGGAGATCATCCGTCAGGCCATCGACCAGTACGCGGCCCAGGCTATCGCGCATGAACGCAGGCTGGAGGCCTGGAAGCGGCAACGAGCTTTTCTCCAACAGCTCCTCGATCAGGGCCCCATTGAGGGAGGCGGCCGGACGTGGCGCCGCAACGACGCATATGACGTCTAGTGTCCTCGTCGACACCAACGTGCTGGTGTACGCCTATGATCGCTCGGAGACGGTGAAGCAATCGCGCGCAATCGAGCTGCTAGATGCCCTCGCCCTAAGCGGTGAGGGCGTGCTAACGACGCAAGTGCTGGCCGAGTTCTTTGTGATCTCCACGCTACGGATTCGAGAGCCTCTGTCTGTCACAGTAGCACGCGAGCAGGTGGCCGCGTTCTGTGACGGTTGGCTCGTGCTCGATACCACTCCGATGGTCATACTCGAGGCGATCCGTGGCGTACACGACCATCGGCTACACTACTGGGATGCACAGCTCTGGGCGTCTGCCAAGCTGAATCAGGTCCCCTTCATCGTCACCGAAGATCTGCCATCAGCGGATAACATAGAGGGAGTGCGGTTCATCGACCCATTCGGTCCCTCCAACGGCACCGGCTGGCTGAACGCCCTTGTGCCGTAGCGCCGCCGCACGGGGGCTCGGTCCGGCCGCCGTGCGGTGAGACCCCCGCCACAGCGGGCGGGCCGAACAGCGTTCGGCCCCTACCGTGGGCGCGCCCCCACCGCGGGCGTGCAAGGATTCGGCAGCTGTAGGGCGCGCACGCCGGTGCGCGCCGCTGCCTCGGGAAGCGCGCTGCCCCGGCGGAGGCTTGCCCTCGCTCGATGTCTCGCGCTTCATCCGATGTGCGTCGCCGCGCGCAGTGAGGCGATGTAACCCCTCAGCGCAGCCACCCCCTCGACCGCTTTCTCCACCACCGCGCTCCCCACGATGATGCCATCCGCCAGGGGGGCCAGGGCGCGCACCTGCTCGGGTTGCGCGATGCCAAAGCCCACCGCCACGGGGGTATTGGCGTGCTGGCGCGCCGCCTCGAGCTGCCTTCGGAGGCCGTCGTCTACCGTCAGCGCCGCGCCGGTGGTGCCGAGGCGCGACACGAGGTACAGGAATCCTCGCGTCTCGGCGGCGATGCGCGCCACGCGGGCGGGCGGCGTCGTCGGGGCCACGAGGAACACCAGCGCCAGCCCCCGCTTGTCGCACGCGGCGCGTAGGGGCAGCGCCTCCTCCGGCGGCAGGTCCGGCACGATGAGGCCATCGACCCCCGCCTCGGCGCAGTCGGCCACCCACTCGTGCAGGCCATAGGCGATGATCGGGTTGACGTAACCCATGAGCAACAGCGGCGTCGTCAGTCCGGCCGCGCGCAGGCGCGCCACCGCCTCGAGACAGGCGCGCGGGGTGGTGCCGGCCTGCAGCGCCGCATGCGTGGCGCGCTGGATGGCTGGGCCGTCGGCCACTGGATCGGAAAAGGGCACGCCCAACTCGATGATGTCGGCGCCGCCCTCTTGTAGCGCCGTCACCAGGTCGTGGGTGGCTGCCGGATTGGGCCAGCCGGCGGTGAGGTAGGTGATGAGGGCGCTGCGCCCCTCGGCGCCCGCCCGCCCAAAGGCGTCGGTAATGGCGGACGCCCCCGCCTCGAAGCGTGTCGTGGTGAAATGCAGGGCATTTGGCGTCATCGCGCTTCCTCCGTCTCGCTCAAGCGGCGTGATACGGTGTCCAGGTCCTTGTCTCCCCGTCCCGAGAGGTTCACCAGCAGGATCGCCTCCCGCGGAAGCGTCGGCGCCAGGCGCATCGCCTCCGCCACGGCGTGGGACGACTCGAGCGCCGGAATGATCCCCTCGCGGCGCGACAACGCTTGAAAGGCGGCCAGCGCCTCGGCATCGGTGGCGGTGGTGTAGCACACGCGCCCCAATTCGCGCAGGCAGGCGTGCTCGGGCCCCACGGAGGCATAGTCCAGCCCCGCCGAGATCGAGTGGGTCTCGGCGATCTGTCCGTGTTCGTCCTGCAACACGTAGGAACGTACGCCGTGGAGCACCCCTACGCGGCCGCGGCGCGGGTCGGAGAAACGCGCTGCGTGGCGGCCCGTCTCTACTCCCTCTCCCCCCGCCTCGACCCCCACCATCGCCACAGCGTCGCCGAGGAAGGGGTGAAACAGCCCGATGGCGTTGGAGCCCCCGCCCACGCAGGCGATGAGGGTGTCGGGAAGGCGTCCCGCCTGCTCCTGGATCTGCGACCGCGCCTCGCGCCCGATGACGCTCTGGAAATCGCGCACCATGCGTGGGTAGGGGTGAGGCCCCAGGGCTGAGCCCAGCAGATAGTGGCTATCGCCCAGGTTCAACGCCCAATCGCGCAGCGCCTCGTTGATGGCGTCCTTCAGGGTACGGCTACCGGCGTCCACCGGCCGCACCTCGGCGCCCAGGAGCCGCATGCGCAGGACGTTCGGCGCTTGGCGCTCCATATCGTCGGTGCCCATGTAGACGATGCACGAGAGCCCCAGCAGCGCCGCGGCGGTGGCCGAGGCGACGCCGTGCTGCCCCGCGCCCGTTTCGGCGATCAGGCGCGTCTTGCCCATACGCCGCGCCAGCAACGCCTGCCCCAAGGCGTTGTTGATCTTGTGGGCGCCGGTGTGCGCCAGGTCCTCGCGCTTGAGCCAGACCTGCGCCCCGCCGCAGGCGGCGGTCAGGCCGCCGGCGTAGGTGAGGGGCGTGGGGCGCCCCACGTAGTGGCGCAGCAGATCGACGTACTCGCGTTCAAAGGACGCATCGGCCCGCGCCTCATCGTAGGCGCGCTCCAGCTCCTCCAAGGGCGCGATGAGCGTCTCGGGGACGTAGCGACCCCCGTAGGCCCCATAGTAGCCGCGCTCGTCGGGTAGGCGGCCGATATCGGCATCGTTCAGGCTCACAGCCACAGTCTCATACTCCTTTCGCTCGTTCGATGAATTGCGTCACCCGCTGTGGGTCCTTGCGTCCCGGCGCCTCCTCCACTCCGGATGAGACGTCGACGCCCCACGGCCGCGCCAGGCGTATGGCGTCGGCGACAGTGTCGGGCGTTAGCCCACCGGCGACGAGGACGCGCCCCAGGCCCTCGGGACGGTCCGCCGCCAGCGCCCAGTCCCAGCCCCTACCGGTGCCCCCCAGCCGGTGCGGATCGTACCCGTCCAGCACGTATCCCCACGCCCCATAGGCGGCCAGCGCGGCCCAATCGATGGCGCCTCGCACGCGCCGCGCGACGAGCACCGGCACGCCGAGGGCGGCCACAACGTCGGGAGATGGGTCGCCGTGAAGTTGCAGCAGGTCGAACCCACACCCCTTCGCGACGACCGCCACCGTAGGGCGCGCACGCCGGTGCGCGCCTTCCGACGTGCCCTCGGCCTCGCCGCCGCGCGGTGAGACTCCCGTCCCGGCGGGCGGGCCGAACAGCGTTCGGCCCCTACCGTGGCCATGCAAGGGTTTGTCATCTGTAGGGCGCGCACGCCGGTGCGCGCCGGTCGAGGGGCGCTCGGCTTCGCTACCGCGCGGGGGGATACTCACCGGCGCAGCGGGCGGGCCGAACAGCGTTCGGCCCCTACCGTGGGCGTGCAAGGGTTCGGCAGCTGTAGGGCGCGCACGCCGGTGCGCGCCGTGGCCCGGCGGCTCGCAGGCGAGCACGCCCACCATGGCCGACGCGCATCCCTCCTCGCGCAGGGCGCGCACCAACGACGCCGCGGCGGCGGGTTCGATGTAGCGCGGCGTGCCCGGGACAAGCACGAACCCCAGGAGGTCGGCGCCCGCACGCCAGGCGTGGCGCGCATCGTCGAGATTCGTCAGGCCGCATATCTTGACCGCCGGAGGGCGGTGTCCGTTCGCAAGCAGGTCCTCTAGCACCGCCCCGCCTCCAGGAACTCGGCGAGCCGCGCCGCCGGATCGGGCGCGGTCACCAGCGCCTCGCCCACCAGCACGGCGTCGACGCCCAGCCGCGCCAACTCTGCCATCTGCTCGGGAGTCCTGATGCCGCTCTCCGACACCACCACGATGCCGGGAGGCACGAGAGGGCGCAGGCGCCGCGTCGTGTCGACATCCACAGCAAAGTCGGCCAGGTTGCGGTTGTTGATGCCAATCACCGGCGGTCGCAGCGGCAGCACGCGGCGCAGCTCGGCCTCATCGTGAACCTCCACCAGCGGCGTCAGGCCGAGGTCGAGCGCCTCGCGCAGCAGGCGCTCCAGCGCGGCGTCGTCCAGGATGGCGGCGATGAGCAGCGCCGCGTCGGCGCCGGCCAGGCGCGCCTCGACGAGCTGGTATGGGGCGACGATGAAATCCTTGCGCAGCAGCGGCGTCTCTAGGCCCGCCTCCCTCAGCCCCCGGCGCGCCGCCGTCAGGTCGCCCAACGAACCTCGGAAGCGGCTCTCCTCCGTGAGCACCGAGACGGCCGCCGCGCCCGCCCGGGCGTAGCGCACCGCCATGGCCGCCGGGTCGAGGGCGACGTTCAGGTCGCCGCGGGACGGCGATGCGCGCTTGACCTCGGCGATGACGGCCAACCCGGTGGCCCGCCCCGAACCGGACGGCCGCAGTCGGGCGGCCATATCGATGGGAGCGGGGAGACCGGCCAACCGCTCGCGCAGCGACGCTTCCGGCAACGCCGTCCTGCGCCGCTCCAGGGCCGTACGGGCGGCGGCCACGAGATCGTTGAGGATCATGCCTGCCCTCCCGAGAGGGCGATGACGCCGTCCAGCACGCGCCGGGCGGCGCCGCTGTCCAGCGCCTCGGCGGCCCTGGCGATCCCCTCGGACAGGTCGTTAGCGGCCCCTGACAGCGCGAGGGCCATGCCGGCGTTCAGCACCACCACGTCGCGCCGTGGGCCGCGCTCCCCCGCCAGGATGGCGCGCGCGATGGCGGCGTTGTCGGCGGCGTCCCCGCCGCGCAGCGCCGCCGCCGGGCAGCGTTCCAGGCCCAGACCGGCCGACTCGAGTTGCGAGAGCGAGACGATCCCCTCCCTGAGCATGGCCACGCGGTTTGCTCCCTCGGCGGAGAGTTCATCCAGCCCGCCGGCGCTGTTGACGACGCAAGCCGCCTCGGCGCCCAGTTCCTGCAGCACGTGCGCCACCGGCGCGACGAGGTCCGGGCTGTACACGCCGACGATCTGCACGCCGGCGCCGGCCGGGTTCGTCAGCGGGCCCAGCAGGTTAAAGACGGTGCGCACGCCCATCTCGCGTCGCGGGCCGATGGCGTGCTTCATAGCGGGGTGCAGGCGCGGCGCGTAGAGGAACCCGAAGCCGACCTCATCGATGCAGCGCCCCACCGCCTCCGGCTCCAACTCGACGTTCACGCCCAGCGCCTGCAGTACGTCGGCGCTGCCGCAGCGGCTCGACACCGAGCGATTACCGTGCTTGGCCACGGCTACGCCGGCGCCGGCTACCACCAGGGCGGCGACGGTGGAGACATTGAACGTATGCGCGCCGTCGCCGCCGGTGCCGCAGGTGTCGACCAGGGGCCGACGCGTGGTGGGCACGGGGGTGGCGTAGCGACGCATGGCGCGCACGAACCCCACGATCTCGGGCACCGTCTCTCCCTTGGCGCGGAGCGCCGCCAGCAGGGCGCCGATCTGCGCCTGGGTAACCTGCCCTTCCATGATGCGCCCCATGACCGCCTCCGCCTCCTCGGCGGTGAGGTGTTCGCCGTCCAGAATGCGGGTGAGCGCCGCCGGCAGGTCGAGGTCTGATGCGGTAGCATCGGCCGTCGTCCCCTGGGAGGGGGCGCCCAGCGTCAAAAAGTTGCGCAGCAGCCGCTTGCCGTGGGGCGACAGGATCGACTCGGGGTGGAACTGCACACCGTAGGTGGGCGCCGTGCGGTGGCCGATGGCCATCAGTTCGCCATCGGCGGTGCGGGCCAGCGCCTGCAGCGCCTCCGGCAGCGGCTCCTCGACGACGAGCGAGTGGTAGCGCGTGGCCTCGAACGTCGTGGGGATGCCGGCAAACAGGGGGCTGCCGTGGTGGATGATGCGCGACGTCTTGCCGTGCATCAGACGGGGCGCCCGGCGCACCCTGCCCCCCTCTACGTGGGCGATGCACTGGTGCCCCAGGCAGACGCCGAGGATCGGCACCCGGCCGTGGAATTGGCGGATGACCTTGTTGCTGACGCCGGCGTCGCGCTCGGGCGTGCCGGGCCCCGGCGAGATGACGACGTGGGAGGGCGCCATGCTCTCCAGTTCACCCACCGTGACGCGATCGTTGCGAAAGACCCAGGGGTCGGCGCCCAACTCACCCAGATACTGCACCAGGTTGTAGGTGAACGAGTCATAGTTGTCGATCACGACGATCATGCCGTACCTCCCTTGTTCGCGATGGCCTCCTCGGCCAGGCTGAGCGCCCGGGTGAGCGCCCGCAGCTTGTTGGTCGTCTCTTCGTACTCGCGCGTCGGATCCGAGTCGGCCACGATGCCGGCGCCGGCCTGCAGGTAGACGCGGTCCCCCTGCATGACGATGGTGCGAATGGCGATGCAGGTATCCATGTTGCCCGAGTACCCGATATAGCCCACGGCGCCGGCATAAGGGCCGCGCCGCTCCGGCTCGAGTTCCTCGATGATCTCCATGGCGCGCACCTTGGGCGCGCCCGACACGGTGCCCGCCGGGAAGCAGGCGCGGAGCACGTCAATGGCGTCCTTGCCCGGTCGCAGCGTGCCCTGCACGTCGGACACGATGTGCATCACGTGGGAATAGCGCTCCACCTCCATGAGCGTGGGCGCGGACACGCTGCCGTACGCCGCGACGCGCCCCACGTCGTTGCGCGCCAGGTCCACGAGCATGACGTGCTCGGCGCGCTCCTTGGGGTCGGCGAGCAGCTCGGCGGCCAGGGCACGGTCCTGCTCGGGGTCGGCGTGCCGGGGGCGCGTGCCCGCCAGCGGGCGCGTCTCGATGACGTCCCCCTCCAGGCGCACCAGCACCTCGGGCGACGAGCCGATGAGGCGCAGGCCGTCGGGCAGCTCCAGGTAGAACATGTACGGGGAGGGGTTCACGCGGCGCAGGGCGCGATAGATGTCAAAGGGCTGGGCCGGCGTGCGGCGCACGCTGCGCCGCGAGAGCACCACCTGAAAGATGTCGCCGGCGGCGATGTACTCCTTGGCGCACCGCACCGATTCCTCGAAGGATGCCCGGCTCCACGCCGAGCCCAACTCCTCGGGGGGCGAGGGGGCCCGAGCGGGCTGCTGCGCGGGCACCGGCCGCCGCAGGCGCGCCACGATCTCGTCGATGGCGGCCTCCGCCTCGTCCATGGCGGGACGCTCGCCGTGTTCCGCGCGGGCGTGCGCCACCACCAGCAGGCTATGCTTCAGGTGGTCATAGATCACCAGGCGATCGCACAGCATGAACGCGGCCTCGGGCAGCGCGAGGGTGTCGGGCGAGGTCTCGGGGAGGCGCTCGAAGGAGCGCACCACGTCGTATCCCAGGTAGCCCACCGCGCCCCCCGTGAAGCGGGGCAGGCCGGCGGGCAGGGGCCCCTCGTAGCGCGGCAACCGCCGGCGCAGCACCTCGAGCACGTCCCCCTCTGTGGCGGGGAGTTCCTCCCAGCGTCCCTCGTCCTCGATCACCGTGCGGTCGCGCCACGAGCGGATGATGGCGCTGGGGTGCACGCCGATCATCGAATAGCGCGCCAGGCGCTCGCCCCCCTCAACGCTCTCCAGCAGGAACGACGGCCCCAGGGCGCGCAGTTTGAGGTACACGGAGATGGGCGTGTCGACGTCGGCGGGCAACTCACGCACCACGGGGTACAGGGTCACCTGACGCACGTCGGCCGCGGGGGTGGCCACATCGGTCCGGTTCATGGGAGTCCTCCCTCCATAGCATCCTCTGCCATTCGGAAACACAAAAAGCCCCTCGCCTCGCTCAGGAGCGGCCGTAACGGCCGTTCCAGCGGGACGAGGGGCTCACTTGCTCCCCGCGGTGCCACCCACCTTAGGCGGCGCCCCCGACAAAAAAAGACCCGTGGAGACGGGTCATGTCGTGCGCCAACCTCTCTCTACGAGTACGGGGCGTGAGGGCCATCCACGGCCGCGCCCGATACCCAGCGCTCTGATAACGGCAGCGTTCCCGGTGCGGACTACTCGGGGCGCAAAGCCCCTTTCGGCGCACGACTCGCGGGGCCATTCGGTCGCGCCGTCGGCGTCGGACTCTCACCTTGCTCCGACTCTCTGTGCCTCGCCACGCGACGTACTCTTCCCGGTCAACGTCGTTCATGCTGTGCGATTGTGGGCAGCATCATAGCATGGAATGGCGGTGCTGTCAACGCACTCGCTCTTGCCGAATGCGGGGTCGCGACCCCTCGCAGGGCTCCCCATCGAGCCGGTGCGAGGGGTTGTGCGACGTGTTGGCTGCCTAGCCCTTTACGGCGCCGGCGGTGAGGCCGGACACCACGAACCGCTGGCCCAGAACATAGAGCGCCAGCACCGGGATGCTCATCAGGAACGCGCCACTCATGATCTCGCCCCACAGGAACACGTCCCCGTACACGAGGCCGGCCAAACCCACCGGCAGCGTCCAGAGGTTCTCCGTGTTGTTAAAGATCATGGGTAGCATGTACTGGTTCCACGACAGGGTAAAGGTAAAGATAGCGCACGACACGATGCCCGGCCCCGCCAGGGGCAGGATCACCTTGTAGAGCGCCTGCAGCCGGTTGCAGCCGTCGATGAGAGCGGCGTTCTCCAGCTCCATGGGGATGGTGGAAAAGTACCCCTTGAGCATCCACACGGAGAAGGGGAGCGCCCCCGCCAGGTAGGCGATCACCAGGCAGTGCAGGCTGTTCAGCAGCCCCATGCGGGCGAGCATGACGTACAACGGGATGAGCGTCATGGTGCCGGGGATGAGGTAGGTAAAGAACACCGCGCTGGCCATGAAATCCCGGCCCGGGAACTCGAGGCGCGATAGGCTATAGCCCGCCAGTGCCGCCGCCACCACGGCGATGCTCACGGCGACAAAGGCCACCGTGATGCTGTTGCGCAACTGCGTGAGGAACGGCGTCACCTTCATCAGGTTGCGCGCGTTCTCGAGCGTCGGGTTGGCGGTGTAGAGCTTGATGGGCAGTTTATAGATCTCGTTCGAAGGCTTGAAGCCTGTGAGCAGCATCCAGTAGATTGGGAACAGCACCACCAGCAGCACGAGGCCCATCAGCAGGAGGCCGAACGTGTGGGAGATCCGTTGCTGAGTGCGAAAGCCGAGGTGCATCCTAGTCCTCCCTCCCCGAGACGGCCTTGACGAGCAGGACGATCAGCACCGAGAAGAACGGCATGAGCAGCACGGGTACCGCCGCCGCCTTGCCCATCTCGAGGCCGATGAAGGCCAACTCGTAGGTGACGATGGGGAACGTCTCGGTGGCCTGCGCCGGCCCACCGTGGGTGAGCACCCAGATACTGGTGAAATCGTTCGACGTCCAGATGAACGAGAGGAGCGTCACGATGAGCATCACCGTGCGAACGCCCGGAAGCGTCACGTTCCAGAACGCCTGCCAGCGGTTGGCGCCGTCCATGCTGGCCGCCTCATAGACCTCCTCGGGGATGGTCTGTAGGCCGGCCAGGAGGTTGATAGCAAAGAAGGGGAACCCTCGCCAGATGTTCACGAGGATGACCGAGGGAAAGGCCCACTTGGTGCCCAACCAGTTGATCGGGGAGCCGATGATGCCCGTCTTGAGTAGCACCGTGTTGAGCACGCCATAGATGTCGTTGAACATCCAGGTCCACAGGAGCACGGTGGCGATCTCGGGCAGCGACCAGGGGAGCAGGGTGATGCCGCGCGCCAGGCCGCGCCCGCGGAAGCGCATGTTCAGAAGCAGGGCGACGCCCATGCCGATGGCCAGCTTGACGGCGCACGAGATCGTGGCGTAGGAAAAACCACGCCCGATGGCCTTGAGCACCCGCGGGTCCTTGATGAGCGACACATAGTTGCCGAGCCCCACAAAGTGGTACTGCTCAAAGCCGAGCATCTTGCTGTTAAAGCTGTACCACACCCCAGCCAAGGCGGGGTAGCCAACCATGATCAACAGGATGATTGCGGCCGGCGCGAGAAACAGGTAGCCGATAAACGTCTGTTCGCGGATGCGGAACCGGCGGCGCGGCAGCACGGCCGCTCCGCCGGCAGGCCCAGCCGCGCGATCGGTCGGTGTCATGCATTCTCTCCTTGAGCTGCACTGACCAAGGCCGAAAGGCAGCGGGGCGCCCATTCTGACGCCCCGCTGCCTATTCAGGATGCGCCTGGGCTAGATGTTCTCGTACTTGGCCTTCATCTCGGCCATCTCGGCCGCGGCCTCTTCCACGGCCTGCGCCGGGCTCATGCCCTGCAACGCGACCTTGGCGGCCATGCGGGAGTAGGTCCACTTGCCGCCGATCTCGTCGATCCAGGCGGCGAGGGGGCCGGGCTGGTGCGGGTACTGCGCGTACTGGACCATCTCGGCCGTCTGCTTGTTCCAGGCATCCTCCTGGAAGAAGGCGTCGCTCACATAGTTCTTGAGCACCGGATAGAACATGCCGCCGGCGCTGCGCAGGTTGTTCGGGTACCGCTCAGGGGAGAGGACGCCACGCAGGATCTCGGCGGCCTGCTCGTGCGACTTGGTGCCCTTCATGATGCCCGCGGTGGAGCCGCCCTGGTACGTCTTGGGGCCGGCGGGGCCGGCGGGGGTGGGGCCCACCACCACGTGCTCGGCAAACCCGGGGTCGTCGGTGCGCATGGCGTTCAGGATCGAGCCCGAGTTGTAGATGCAAGCGCACTGGCCGGCGAGCCAGGCCTTGTTGTTGCCCGTGTCGTCCCAGCCGGTGACGGCCTCGGGCATGACCTTGTGCTTTAGGTAGAGATCGGTGTACCAGGTGAGCGCGTCGATGCTCTCCTGGGAGTTAAAGACGATCTCACCGTTCTCGTCCTGCACCTTGCCGCCAAAGGCCCACAGGTATCCCCAAAAGATGTTGTTGCCGTCGGGGACGTCGGAGAAGGTGTTGCCAAAGCCATAGATACCGCTGGACGGATCGGTCACGGCGACGGTCGCCTCGACGAACTCGTCCATGTCCTTCGGCGGGGCCTCAAAGCCGGCGGCCGAAAAGAGGTCGGAGCGGTAGTACATCACCTGCGGCTCGTTATGGAAGGGGATACCCACGGCCTTGCCGTCGATCTTGACGTTGGCCTCGTTCGCCTCGAACCAGCCGCCGCCGCTCTCACCGATCTCCCGGAAGAGATCGTCCACGTCCTCGAGGATGCCCATGGTGCTGTAGCGGGCGACGTTGATGCCGAGGATGATGTCGGGCAGCGTCTTGGCCTCGATGGCGGCGTTCTGCTTCTGCTGATAGTCGCCCCAGGGGAAGAGCTGCACCTCCGCCTCAAAGTTGTTGCGGGCGGCCGCCAGCAGCACCGAGTCGGTAAAGTAGTCGTTCTGCGCCTGGATAAAGTGCTTCGGCGCCCAGACGGTCATCTTGGGGCCGGGGTCGGCGGCCTTGACCACTTCTTGGGTGACGATCTTTTCGACCTCGACCTGAACTTCCTTCTCGACTACCTTCTCGACCTCGACCGTCCGCTCGACGACCTTCTCCACTACCTTGGGCTGGCAGGCAGCGGCCAGAATGCCCGTGGCCGCAATGAGAGATCCACGCAGAAACCGGCGACGAGAGAGCGCGTTCATTGTCACTCCTTGCTTGGCTTGATCGTTTCCGTGTGTTCCAATGCTGTCTACAATGACAAGGCAAAGACACAGTAATCCCAGGGGCATGCCTCCTACAAGGTGTGGTCCTCGAAGCGCAAGCGAACGGATCCCGATGCCGAGAGGGGGGAACCGGTTCCAGCGAGCCTCAGAGGTTGTGAAAGAGGTGCTGCAGGCGCACCACTGATACCGTATCATGGATGCAGCAGCATGTCAACCCCTTTATGACATGCTGCTGACGTCTTGGTGCCATCTGACAGCTCGCCTCGCCTAGCCCCTCCCTCGAACGGCGCCCGCCGTGAGGCCGGCGACCATGTGGCGTTGCCCGAGGGCGTACACGGCCAGCACCGGCACGGCCATGATGAGGGTGGCGGCCGAGAGTTCGCCCCACGGCAGCACGTCGCCAAAGATCATCTGGCCGAGGCCCAGGGGAAGGGTCATCATGGTCTCTGTAAAGATCAGGGTGTAGGCAAAGAGGAACTCGCCCCAGGCCTGGCTCATGGCGAATAGCAGTACCGCCACCAGCCCCGGCATGCTCAGGGGCAGGATGACGCGCAGAAAGGCCTGCAGGCGGTTGCAGCCGTCGATCATGGCGGCGTCCTCCAGCTCGGCCGGGATGGAGCGGTAGTAGCCCATGAGCAGCCAGAGGGCGAAGGGCAGGGCAAAGGCGGGGTACGAGAGGATCAGCGAGAGGCGGGTGTTCACCAGGCCCAGCCGGGCAAAGAGGTGAAAGATCGGCATAACGATCATCACGGCCGGCATGAGGTACGATACCAGCGCCGCCTGCCCCAGGAGTGCGGCGCCGCGCCAGCGCAGGCGCGTGATGCCATAGGCCCCCATGGCGGCCGCGCCCGTCGATAGGAGAGCGCTGCCTGTCGACACGATCAGCGTATTCTGCAGCCACAACATAAAGCTGCGCCGCGGCCCCAGCAGGCGCTCGAACTGGATCGTCGTCCACGGTCTGGGCCAGAGGACCGACTCGAACAGGGTGATCTGTAGCTCGGCCTTGAAGGCGGTGACGAGCACCCAGTAAAAGGGCGCCAGCTCGAAGGCCAGCACGGCAAGGGTGAGCAGGACCGGCACGGCGCGATAGACGATGCGCCCGCCGCGCGTGCCGGCGCCCAGGGGCCGGGCGATCGTGCCCCATGCCCTGGCGACGGCGGTCTCGATGACGTCGTGGGTGGCCCAGAGGAGGCGCATCCCGCGGGCCACCAGTCGGCGCGCGGGCCGCGTGAGGCGGCTCAGGGGGCCGGCGGCCGCGTCGGCCGGCACCTGCGTTCCCTCTCCCTCTACGATGGCCCGCCCGAGGATGGCGATGAGGGCGACGAACACCGGCGCCCCGGATAATGCCACGGCCACCCCCTTCCCCATCTGTCGTCGGGCCAGCTGATAGGCAAGCACCGAGTACACCTTGGTCACGTTCATCGGCCCGCCGCCGGTGAGCAAAAAGATGAGACTGAACTCGTTGAACGACCAGATGGCGCACAGCAGGAACGCCACGACAGCCGCGTGGCGCAGCCCGGGGAGGGTCACGTGGAGGAAGCGTCGCCACGCGCCGGCGCCGTCGATGGACGCCGCCTCGTACAACTCGACGTCGATCCCCTTCAGCCCCGCCAGGAGGGTGATGGTGGCGAAGGGGATACGCTGCCAGACGTTGACCAGGATGACGCTGGGGAGGGCGGTGGTCAGGCTGCCAAAGAAGGGAAACCCCCTCTCGATGAGGCCGACGCCGATGAGGACGCGATTCACGCCGCCGTAGAGCGGGTCGAGGAGCGCCCGCCAGGTGAGGGCGCGCACGATCTCGGGCATGACCCAGGGGAGGAGTACCAGGGCGGCCACGAGGCCGCCGCGCGTCCCCATGCGGTGGATGAGAAGCGCCGCCACGAGGGCAGCCGTCAGCGAGATGGCCACCTCGCTTTTGAAGCCGTCCGCGTAGCCCGCCTGATACAGCCGATGGCCTTCCGCGCCCTCCAGCATGGCATCCAGTGCGCTCGCCTCGCGGAACAGGTCGCCGCCCTCCAGCGCGAACTCCGCCAGCGCGCGCACGCTGATGCGATCCTTTGCCGCCATCCGCCCCTCCTTGACAACCGTCCCCCGCAAACTTACAATGGAACCATTGTAATGTTAATATGGAAAGAACGCAAGGGGAATGATATCTTGTACCCGATGAAGATGCGGCCGTACTTCCGACACGGCGTGGAAACCCCCTGGGGCGGCGATGGCCTTCGCAAACTGTTCTCAAAGGCCATCCCGGACGAACTGACCGGAGAGAGCCTGGAGGTTTCGGCGCTTCCGGGCATGCCCAGCACGGTGGA